>Ga0209163_1000058_pt1 | contig 280526 bp, 250 predicted proteins | sample MTBAKSrepl2MetaG_FD_187457 | JGI IMG/M metagenome (GOLD analysis project Ga0209163, IMG submission 187457) | Enrichment culture microbial communities om Arthur Kill intertidal strait, New Jersey, USA, that are MTBE-degrading - MTBE-AKS2 (Arthur... | ecosystem: Environmental > Aquatic > Marine...
GTTGATTGGTGGATTAGGCATTTTGTTTAAATAAAGTTTTTTTCATTTCTAAAAAATACTCTTCTTTTTTCCTTTAATAAAAATGGATTCCATCATTAATAAAATATTTTGCATAAATCATTTATTTTGTAATTCGTAAAAAGCTGGCTGATATTGAATTGTGTTTTGAGCATAATTTTTCGTTATCAATACTAACCAACTATCAGAATTATCATAGTCCCAATTATCGTAATTTTTTGCTGCGGTGACACTTGTAAGTATTGGAATTAGTATCATATCACTTGATTGATATTCCAACCGTAATTTCTCAGCTAATTTTTTTACTTCGGCTTGCGTTGACATTTTATCTACAACTATATATTTAACAGTAGAAACGCCTATTCCCCCGTTTGAAAGTTTATAATTAAATGTTCCTTTATCCACAATAACTTTGTATTTAATATCTTTAATAATTTCTTCTGGTTGAGGTATTATCTTATTTGTGGTAGTAGTGTCACTAATTAAATTTTTAGTAATTGGTGGATTTTCTGATTTAGTGCAACCAATTATCAACACTAAACCTAGTGCAAAAAAACATATTTTCATTTTATCTCCTTTTAGAATTTAATAAATTACTTTTTTTCATTTTCCGATCAGAATGCCTAACGGTGTGGCCTTTCACCCGTCCGACCAACACAGCAATGCAACTTCGAAAACAAATGCCAATAATTATTTATAATTCAGTTTTGTTCACTACACTTTAAGAGCAACTAACTTTCAAAACGCAATATTAAAACAAAACAAATGCCGAACAGTTTAAAACCGTCAGCTTGTAAAACTTATTATACGGTGCATCGCTAATTAATTTTTTCAAATTCATAATTAGTCGATATTATTTTAATTAAACTACATTTTGAGTCTTCTAAAGAAACTAGAGTATGATCAAATAGAACTAAATTATAAGCTTTTGTAAGTAGTGGATTGTCATAAGAACTAGTATACTTGACGCCAGAATAATTTTCATTTTTAATAAGTTCACAAATAAATTGATAAGGTAAATATTCAATTTCAGGTCTTGCTGATAATTGTGTATTTGAAAATGTCAATCTGATACAATGATTAAGGCTATTTAAATAATTGTTTTGAGATGAAGTAAATGGAGATACAAAATCAATTAAATCAATATTCTTTTTTAGAGAGAATTCACCTATTGTAATTATATCTTCATTTTTTGGTGAAACTTCTTTAAGGCAGGTACTAATTTCAGATGATAAATATAAGTATGATATTCCATCTGGATTTGCACGACCTCTTATAGCTTCAGTAGGTTCGGGGTTATACATCTTATGGCTAGTAAATGGAACATTTTTCCCATCTTCATATTTGTGTATTCTTGCTCTATAAAGTTTTGTTCCTTCACCCAATACATGGATATTCAACTTAATTAGCTCTTTTATAAATTCAATGAATTTTGAATTCACAAAGAATCTATTGTGATGTTTTATATTCTTTTCGAAATCAGAATAGTCTGCAAATGCTGAGCGATCAATCATTTTGATTTCCGTATAAAGGTGTGGTTGATAAGGAGCAGCAAATAACAACCTTGTTACTTTTATTAGTTAACTTTATAAACGAAACAAACTTAATTTTACAAATACAGCCAAACAACAAAGTCAAAACGGAACTACAATCTTTTAAACTGCTTTACTAGGGTAATAAATATTATTATAAACATTGCATCTATTCTTCCAACATAGATAAAACGCCAACAAGCTGATTATATGTTGAAGTAGCTTTGATACCATTTAGTAATGCCAATAAATATGTCCCATCTGAAGATTCTTCAAATGTTATAGTAATTTTACCACTATGGTAGAAAAACCAAAAGATACCAGGCAACAAACCCATTGCCAGTAATAACAGGCCAACTATGAAATAGACAGGGAATGAAATTGTTCTTAAATTTACTTTTAGTTTTTCATCTTTGATCTGTTCCAGCATTTCATAACCTTGAATAGAAAACCATTTGAAAGAACGATCATAAATTTTATTTGCGGGTGGTTTCAAAATTATCGTTCTTTTCTTCCCACGTGTAAAAATAGGGATAAGGATTAATATGATGATTGACAATAATATTAGGGAGGATAATAATGAACCACCTCTTTGATTTGGCTGAGGGGCCATAGCTAATAAAAATAAAATATTACTCATAGTCTATCCTAATGAATTATAAGAAATTAAACTACTTTTACATAAATGTGGCGATCAATTGATGTTTTACCAATACACTAAAATCCGTAAATTTATTGTTTAAGTGTTCGATTAGTATGTTCCCTTACTAATTCCTCGAATATAACATTTGCAAAATGCTTAATTAAATCTTCGTCCCCAATTTTATACTCTTTGCTGTCATATCTAGATGAGATATCGAAATAAATGGTTTGATGAAATTTTCTGGTTCCTTCGATTATGCTGAAGCCAGAATAAATAACACCATCAACTTTTTTTGAGAGATGTAATTTTTGTGTTTTCTTTTTAGACATGTTTAGTAAACCAAAGTGTGTATTTATAGATCTTGAAAAAGTAAAAATGTCACTTCCAATTTTCTGATATTACGAAAATAATTTCTCTTACAACTATTTTGTTTGGGCAATCCACACCAAATCAACTTTTTGGCTATTGAAGATATTAGTATTGTTAAAAATATAACTTAAAATAAAAACAGGTCTTTGTCAACGTTTTTTACCTTCAGGTAATGCAAAAATTGCACAGTTGGGCTCTAATGCAGTTTAAACGTCATTTGTAAGCCATGACTAAAGGTTATTTGGAAGTAGATTTACGCATGAAGCAATGATTTAGCGAAGGTGTTTGGTACCTAGTTTGCATAATGCTGAATATTCGTATGTAACGTTAAGGTCGTTACAGTCAGATAATTCTACTCTGAGCTAGTGCCGAAAACATAACTGATCATAAAGATCATAAAAATCAGCTTTCCCTTGAATCACACCCTCTTCACAATAACAATAGTCATGTCGTCGTGCTGAGGATAATTATCCATATGCTTACGCGCGTCTTTCAGGATAAGATCAAGCAGTTCGGATGATTTTTTTGTTCTGTTATTCTTAATTAATTCTGTTAATTTCTTTTCGCCGTACTGCTCAAGTTTTTCGTTCATAGCTTCCGTGAAGCCGTCGGTATAAAGTACAACCAAATCTCCCTTTTTCAAAATTAATGAATCTTCAAACAGAGTATTAGTGAAGATTGCACCTTCTTCCAGCCCGAGCGCCATGCCTTTGCTCATTAACAACCTGGTTGAACCGTCTTCGAATCCGCATAAAATACCGGGATTATGCCCCGCGCGTGAATAAACAATCTCATGATTTTCAGTATCAAGAATCGCATAAAACATGCTTACAAAAGAATTCTTTTCAATTGTTTTATAGAGAAGCCGGTTCACTTTACCCAGTACAACTTTTGGCGAAACATTTTCTTCGGCATGGGCCTGCAGAATTCCTTTTGTCAAGGTCATATAAATAGCCGCGCCGACACCTTTCCCCGAAACGTCTCCAATTGCAATACCTACTTTATTGTTGCCGAGGTTCACAAAGTCATAATAATCACCCCCGGCTTCAATAGCAGGAATACTTACGGCTGCTATATCATAACCAGTAAGTTTAAGCTGTTCTTTCGGCAGAAGGCTTAATTGAACTTTCGCGGCAATCTCCAATTCTTTTTTCAATCTTTCTCTTTCGGAAATGCGCTGAATGTGAGACGGTGCCCCGAAATTTTCCAATACGAATTCTTCTTTTCTTAGCCTGCTTATTATATAAACCACAGGCGTAAAAATGAATGCAATACAGAGCAGTATAAAATTGAATTGATAAAATGAATCAACACTGCCGGTTAATGTAAAACCGGACTTAAGCAGGTAGATGTGAAAATTGATGCTGAATATTGTAAGTAGATCAAACTGGAAATAGAAATACGCCAGCAGGCATCCCGTTATAAAAACAATAATCAAATCAACTGAAAAGACATTTACAACAATCGATGTATAAATTATGGTTAAACTTAATGTTGTAATAATCCCGGTAAGAAAGATGGAGAGCCATTTCCGTTTCCACCTTTGGTATGATAGATTTACAACAAAAAATGTTACGACAATACTTGTCAACATAGAAGTAGTGAATGCTTCCGTAAGAATAGACCCGGCAGGCAGATAAGTATCGTAGACCTCTATGAATGATAAAATATCAATATAAGCCCCCCCCTTTCCGTCGTTTAGAAGAGAAGCAGCTAAAAGATGAATCATGAAAAGACCGGTGCCTATAACCATACCTATCATCAGTGAATTACCGGAATTTACTGATGTGATATGTCCTTTAATAAATGCATCCATTCCGCGCAATTTATTAGGCCATAAGGAACGGGCATAACTTTCCCCAACCGCCCAGGTTGTAAAAATCAATAAACTCATAAAGAAATAAAGGAGTAAACCGTTGATCAATACAACAATGATTTTTACCGTAAGAAAATTCAAATCTCCTATAGAAACATTTCTACCGATACCCGGCCAAGAGTTTACAAGATTTAAGACCGAAACAGCAAAGAAAAGAATAAATATATTCCTTCCCATTTTTATCCAGACTTCCCCCTGGTGATATTTTTTCAAGAAGAAGAAAATGGCATACTGGGTTAAGAAGAAAATAAAAATTGCGGAGATCGTATTGAATAATGCTTCGGTGGTATTAATAATAGATTCGGCTTCTTCCGGGGGAGTGAACATATATGAAAATCCACCCGGCTGATTCCCCTGCACTGAAGCCGATACGACCAATTTACCCGGCGCATGATCGAAATCTTTTTCCCACCTGAATGAAAAATCGTCGCGTTTACTTAAATTATTTTCTTTTGTTCTTATTAATTCAAATTGAGATAAATCTATATCCGTCCGCTTGTGAATAAAATCGGTAATTAGTTCTGTAGCGTCTTCACGGGAAATTGAAGGGACATAAGCCGTATCAGGGATTTCCCGCCAGTAGGAGATAATTTTTCCTTTATGCGAAACAGTAAGCGTATATCTTGTTTGAGATGAATTTCTGGGGAGATTTTTATGGAAAATTACGTACCACCCGTATGTCTGCCATTCGTCTTTATCCATCAGTAATGCAAATTTTTCATTATCGAGGTGCCGCTGTAAATACTTGTTGGCTTCACTGCTTTTTTCTACGAATGCCTCGGATTGAAATTGATCGAAATCTACTTTTTGACCGGCTAAGAATTTTTCCGAAAGTTCAATCGCCTCTGTCCGCGAAATTTCCATCGAAATGTTGTCATAAGTTGTATGCGGATAAAAAATGAAAACGGCCGTAATTAAAATCGCTGTAGAAATTAACCAATATTTATGAGATCTGAAATCGGTGTTCATCTCTTCTCCCTTTAATCCTTCAATATCCTTTCGAAAACTTAGTTTTTTAATCGTATTCGTAACAATAAGACGAATCAAACCAACAATGGTTTGTCTTCAAAGGCAATATAATCAGATTCTTTCTTCTATTACAAGGCAAATTATGTTATATTTATTTTTTAAAAATAATATGAGCGCCCTTAATAAGATTTTATAAATATCTGCGCGGGTAGATCATATCGATTTTTGCTAATTAAGTAAATTTAAGAGAATTCTCTGGAGCCGCAAAGCGGAAGGACTAAATGATGGAACCTGAAGTAAATCTTGAGCTTGCTTTGGAACATGGTCTTACTGAAGAAGAATATAGCTGGCTATGTGAAAGACTGGGCAGAATCCCGACATTCACTGAGTTAGGTGTTTTTAGTGTTATGTGGAGTGAGCATTGCAGTTATAAAAATTCAATTGCATTATTAAAAACACTCCCCCGCGAAGGAGGACGTTTATTGGTTGGAGCCGGTGAAGAAAATGCGGGGCTTGTTGATATTGGTGACGGACTTGCGGTAGCATTCAAAATTGAAAGCCATAATCATCCTTCGGCTGTTGAACCCTACCAGGGGGCAGCAACCGGCGTAGGAGGAATTTTACGAGATATTTTTACAATGGGGGCTAGGCCTATAGCAGCTCTCAATTCACTCCGTTTCGGTTCGCTTAGCGATGCGAGAACACGTTATCTTTTTGAAGGAGTTGTCAAAGGAATCGGTGATTATGGCAATTGCTTCGGCGTTCCCACCGTAGCAGGTGAAGTTTATTTTGACGATTCATATAAAGAAAATCCACTTGTAAACGCGATGGCTATCGGCTTGGTTGATACAAAAAGGGTTGCATCGGCCATTGCAAATGGAGCGGGCAACCCGGTTATGATAGTCGGGTCTTCTACCGGGCGCGATGGTATTCACGGTGCCACTTTTGCATCGGAAGAAATATCCGAAAAATCTGAAGCAAAACGTCCCTCTGTTCAGGTAGGGGATCCCTTCACGGAAAAATTATTGCTTGAAGCTACGTTGGAAATTATAAAAAATAATTGGATAGTTGGTATTCAAGATATGGGCGCCGCAGGCATTGCATGCTCAACTTCGGAGATGAGCGAGAAAGGGGATGCGGGGATGAATATAGACCTAGATAAAGTTCCTTTGCGCGAAGCCGATATGAGCGCTTACGAAATTATGCTTTCGGAAAGCCAGGAAAGAATGCTCGTTGTAGTTAAAAAAGGTTTTGAAGATAATGTAACCGAAGTATTCGAAAAGTGGGATCTCCATTGCGAAATTATCGGAGAAGTTACCGATGATAAATTGATAACAGTAAACCAAGGCGGTGTTAAAAAAGCAGAGATGAAAGCTTACGACCTGGTATTGGGAGGCGGGGCTCCTGTTTATATAAGAGAAACTAAAGAACCTTCTTATCTTAAAGAAACTCAAAATTACGATCTTACAATATTACTTCAGCCGGAAAATATCGAAGAAGTATTTGAAAAAATTATTTCATCACCTAATATCGCATCTAAGAAATGGGTCTATGAACAATATGATTCGATGGTACGTACCAATACAATAGTTGGCCCTGGGTGCGATTCCGCCGTGGTATATATTAAGGGTACAAGGAAAGCTATTGCAGCAAAAACGGATTGCAACGGTAGATATGTATACTTGAATCCAAAAGAAGGAACTAAAATAGCTGTTGCAGAATCTGCCAGAAATGTGGTTTGCAGCGGCGGTCTTCCTTTGGCTATAACAAATTGTCTAAATTTCGGTAACCCTTATAAACCGGAGATGTATTGGACATTTAAAAATGCTATTGAGGGAATGGGAGAAGCGTGTAATTATTTCAATACCCCGGTTACAGGGGGGAATGTAAGTTTTTATAATGAGAGTCCTAACACGGCGGTTTATCCTACACCTGTGATAGGTATGGTCGGTTTGATTGAAGATCTTGATCATGTAACTGAATCATATTTCAAAAACTATGGTGATTTGATTTATGTATTGGGTGAAGATTTTGAAGAAATAGGTGGAAGCGAATACCTGAAAGTGCAGCACGGACTTGTAAAAGGGGATGCCCCCCGGATAGATCTTAGAACCGAAAAGGATTTGCACGAACTTTTACTTAAGATGATTAAAGCAGGTTTAATCAATTCCGCACATGATGTTTCCGACGGCGGGATTTTAACATCTTTAGCAGAATGCTGCATCCAAAACGAAGAACACCCGGTTGGCGCAGATGTAAATATCGGTATTAAAACAAGGGAGGATTTTACATTTTTCTCCGAATCGCAATCGCGTGTTATCATTTCCATTTCACCCGATAACAAGAAAAAATTTGAGAAGATTGCTTCAGAGAGTTTTACCCCTTTCTACGAGATCGGTATAACTGGCGGAGATACATTAAAGATTAATGGTAAGTACAACTTCACGTTAAAGAAATTAACGGAATTATATTATTCAAGTATTTCGAAGATAATGGATGTCTAAATTTAAGTTTTTGAGATTCATCGGTAAGTATATTTCCCTTTCTTATTATCGAAAGGTAATAGAGTTTATCAAATTCTATTTTGGGGGATTGTTACATAGACTTGATGATCACCATGTCTTTCTATCGGGGGGAGGTATTGCATTCTCGCTTATGTTGAGTGTAATACCATTTGTTCTTATCATCTTTTCTGTTCTTGGTAATATTATTGATATTACAACGATTGAAGAGCAAGTCAATACATTAATAGACGCACTAATCCCCTACAACGAAGCGGCAACTTATACAAAGAAGTTTATTTTAACACGCATTCCCGAAGTGATTCAATATAAAACTCTAGCCGGTTATATAGGTATCTTCGGTTTACTCTTTACTTCTACCTGGATATTCAGCAGTATGCGTACCATATTGAATAAAATTTTCGGAGTTACCGATGATAAAAACGCTCTCATAGCAATGCTTCGTGACTTCGGGATGGTTATCATCCTTTTATTTTTTATTTCCCTGTTAACATTCGTATTACCTATGTTGAATTTAATTATAGGAGCTGCGGATAAAATCAAATTGCTGGAGCCATTTCAAATAAGTGATTTTTCGGATATACTGCTGTCGGTTGTTTCACTTGCGCTCATTTTTTTGTTATTTTTTGTCTCATACTATTTAATTCCATATGAAAAGTTGGGGAAAAAAGTACCTGCTGTTGCAGCTTTCTGGGCTACACTTCTTTGGGAAATAATGAGAAATATATTCGGCTATTATGTTTATCAATTTTTGTCGGCTAATAAAATCTACGGTGCATTTATTTTGATTATCGTTATTATCTTTTGGATTTTTTATTCGTCTATCCTCTTTATAATAGGGGCAGAAATTGGTCAACTTTACCGGGAACGAATGATAGGGCGGAATGGTACAAATGGCTTTGAAGCCGATCCTTTGTAAGAAAATTTCTCGGCTTCTATTCATTGAAAAAAATCAATCAATCCCTAACAACGAAGGAGTATTAAATGACTTTACGTTTTACTATTGATAAAAAATCCATACAAAAATTAAATAATAATTGCATAATCATATTTTTTACAATTTTTCTTTTCAACATTATTTTTACGGGTAACTTGATAGCCCAGTTTGCTCAGGAGAGGGATCCCCGCTTTATACTCCAGGAAGATCGTGAAATGGAAAAGGCAAAGCAATTCCATGTAAAAACAAGAACCGCAGTAAATCAGTACTACGGCGGATTCGGTAAATCATCCCCCGAAGGGGTTGTTAATGAATATATTATCTACAATCAAAACGGTTATAAAATTGAGCATACTACTTTCAGAGCCGGAAGCTTTGTGGATACAAAATGGATTTATGAATATGATGAAAATGGTAATATTGTTTCTCTTCAGGGAATAGACAATCTTGGGAAACTCCAATATAAAAGGGATTCAAAATATGATGAGTTCAATAAAGAAATAGAAAGAATTGAATATAAACACAATACCAGGGAAACATATAAAGGAATATATATTTATGATGAAACAGGAAAATTGATTAGAGTAGATACTTATAATTCCAAAGGTCAAAAAATTTGGAGCGAGGAATATACTTTTGAGGGGAAGAGGTTAATTGAACAAAAGAGCTATAACCAGAGTAATGAAATTGCGTCGATAATAAAATATAAACATAATAATGCCGACTTGATAATTGAAGAAATTGCGGTTGTTCCATCTTCGGGTGAAAGTACAACAATTGCAACTTACAAATATGACAGTGCAGGCAGGGTGCTCGAAAATAAAACGGATAATTTCAGGCAAACATTTGAGTATAATGCAAATGGCGATGTGGTTTTGGATATAATGTACAACATGTATGAAACCAGGCAGCATAAGTTTACAATAGCATATGACGACAAAGGGCTGATGATTGAGCGAATAAGGTACAGCCCGGCCGATAAAAAAGTTTATTCGGTTAAATACGAGTATGAATATTTTTGATCAGCTTATTTATTAAAACTTATTAGGGGACTAAATATTTTGTCAATTATTTAGTCCCTTTTTTTATTACGTTACAGTATGATAAAATTTTTTGCAATAGGAGGTGCTGAAGAGATAGGAGCAAACAGCTACTATCTTAATATTTCCGGTACGGGTATTGTACTGGATTGCGGGATTCATCCAAGAAAAAACGGAATTGAATCACTGCCTAGATTCGAATTGCTGGATGAACTCCCGGTCGATTTTGTTATAATTTCTCACGCTCACCAAGATCATATCGGCTCACTTCCGTATCTTGTTCAAAGATTTCCACACGCCATTATATTCACAACAGACCAAACGAAAGAGATTGCCGAATTGACACTTCACAATTCCGTGAAGATTCTTAAAGACCGTTTGTCTTCATCCGATTTACTTCAGCCCTACAATCACGAAGAGATAGACCTTCTTGTTAAAAGTATCAGGTCTTATGAGTATAAAGAATCTTTCTTCCTAAGAGGATTGCGCCACGAAAGTTCTTCCGATATCAGTATAACATTTTACGATGCGGGGCATATACTTGGTTCTGCCGGAATAATGATTGAACATAACGGTTTCAAGATATTTTACACAGGTGATATTAATATGTCGCCTCAGGAAATTTTAGCAGGCGCAGATCTTCCCAAAGAGAAAGTAGATGTACTGATTATGGAATCTACTTATGGTAAAACCGATATCGCCCAAATCGGCACATGGAATAGCGAAGCTAGGCGTCTTGTTAAAGCAGCCAATAAAGTTATTTCTCAAGGTGGATCAATTCTTATCCCGGTTTTTGCCCTTGGTAAAACTCAAGAAATGATGCTGCTCATTTCAAATTTGATGAAGAGAAGCGGCCTGATCGAAACTCCTATTATTGCAGGAGGAATCAGCAAAAAAATTTCCAGACGTTACGATGTTAACAGGTTCAAAGTAAATAGACAATATATTGATTCTGAACTGGCTTATATTGCGGATAGTGATCTGTATGAAGTTAATGTGCTGAGTGAGATTCAAAAAAAATCCACAATTGTCCTGGCATCCAGTGGAATGATACTGGAAAAGACCATCTCGCATAACCTGGTTAAAGAATGGATTAAGTATAAACAAAACGCAGTATTTATTGTAGGTTATATGGATCCAGATACACCCGGCTACAGGGTTGCTAATGCAGTAACCGGGGACGAAATTAAATTATCCGATTTTTCAATCCCCGGTAAAGTTAATTGTATAGTCCAAAGGTTTTATTTCCCGTCGCATTCCAATAGAGAAGAGCTTCTTAACATAGTTCGAATACTTAAACCCGGACGTGTTGTGCTTGTCCACGGTGATCAAGATGCAATAGGTTGGATGGGAATGAAAATACTGGAACTCTTCACCAGCATGAAAGTTCACGCAGCAGAAGTAGGTAAATGGATTGAGTTTAATTGAATATTTTAAGACTTGCTCAAGTTTTGATTAATCCGTTCAGAATTTGAATTAAGGATCGCATTTTCTTCAATAAATATTATTTCATTATTTCAATTAAATTTTTATCTTGAATAAAAAACAAAGCATCTTAAAGGGGTAAACTGATGGAAGAGAATAATTTTAGCTATGCCGGTTTTTGGAAAAGATTTATTGCACATGTAATCGATCAGATTATTCTTAGCATTATTAATACAGTTTTGTTCATTCCCCTGTTTTTGGTTCTGATTGGGGCTGGTGTTTTTTCAATGGAGGGATGGGAAGAGTTTGGAACAACAACTGTCGCATTGCAAGAACATAGTGATGAATTCTATTTTGCTTTCTTTTCAATATTTATTATCGCTATTATTTTCTTTGCCGCTCTTTTAATAATTCTGCAATGGCTTTATTATGCGCTAATGGAGTCTTCAATTAGGCAGGCTACATTAGGCAAGTTAGCATTGGGCATAAAAGTTGTTGACTATTCAGGGAACAGAATATCCTTTGGTAAAGCTACCGGTAGATATTTTGGGAAAATTATCTCCGGGTTAATTTTTTACATTGGATTTATTATGGCTGGGTTCACTGATAGAAAACAAGCGCTTCATGATATGCTGGCTGGTTGTCTTGTAATCAATGCTTAGTCATAATTATAAGTAATTATTATTTCACTTCAGGGAATAGTGTTATGATTAAGTCAAATTTACAACTAATTGTTTTCACATTTCTTATTAGTACATTTTTCTCTTGCAGGGAATCAGTTAATAATCCTAAAGATACCGGTAACGGATTGGAACCTCCGCCTGCGTTTGGTCCTGGTCTAACATTTGTTTCGCCAACAGAGGGGGATAATTGGCAGCCGGGGAGCATGCATGAAATTAAATGGGATGTAATAGCAAATGAGTTCAAAGTGGATATACTCCTTTATCGCAAAACAGAATTTAGGTTAATTATTGCTGATTCGGTCGCTAATACAGGGTCTTACATGTGGCGTGTTCCAGCAGAGATTGCTCGTTCTCACCATTACAGGATTCACATCGCCTATAGTCTCAATCCATACCAAAGCTCATTTATCAGCAATGAGTTTTATGTGATTGATTAAGTCTTTTTAATTCATTTTTCCCTATACTGTTATGGAAATAGCAAGCTTGTTGATTTTGGGGGAGATTAAAAAGGATTTTTGCCGGAACTAATATGAAACTTCCATTTGGATTAAACTACTTTGTATTTCATCTTCCCAAAGAACTTGAAAATGAATTTAAACTTTCCTACGATATAAAAAGCAAGACCCATAACCGTTTGGCGCTATTGGCAGGAATTTTTTTCTATGGGATTTTTGGAATCTTAGATAAAGTTCTTATACCGGAACAAGTTGAAATATTTTGGACCATCAGGTATATAATAATTATTCCGATAGTATATCTTGTCCTTGTGTCTTCTTATATAAATTCACTTACCAAATATTTACAGCCATTTATTTCACTTAATCTTATTGCGGGAGGAATTGGGATTGTTTATATGATTGTTGTTTCGAGTCCCCCGGTAAGTTATAACTATTATGCCGGCTTAATGTTAATCTTCATTTTCGGGTATGGGTTTTTTAGGATAAGATTTCTATGGGCATCTTTGGCAGGGTGGACTATTGTTATTGTCTATGAAATAAGTTCGGTGTGGTTAACAGACACTCCCGGTTATGTTCTACTTAATAATAATTTTTTCTTTATCTCTGCAAATGTGATTGGAATGTTTTCCAATTATTTTAGTCAATACTATATCAAGAAAGAATTCTATTCTTCAATGGAATTATTAAAATCTAGCCAAGAAATTGAACAAGCGAATTTGCTTTTGGAAGAGAGAGTGGAAGACCGCACAATTGCTTTGAAAGAATTAAATAGTAAGTTATTATTAGAGATTGAAGAAAGGAAAAACATTCAAGCTAGTCTTGAATTGGCAAAGGAAAGTGCTGAACGGACAGAAAGATTTAAATCTGAATTCCTTGCGCAAATGTCGCACGAAATACGTTCACCTTTAAATGTAGTTCTTAACTTTGCTCAAATTTTGAAATCAGAATTTCATGGAGGATATAATTCCGAAATTGATGATTGTTTTAGAGCAATGACAGTAGCGGGAAATAGAATCATCAGAACAATTGATCTCATATTGAATATGTCGGAATTGCATACGGGAACTTATGAACCTACCTATAAAAATGTTGATCTGTATAACCAAATTGCATCATCTGTTTATCAGCAATACAAGATTAATGCAGCTTCGAAAAATATTCAGTTAATAATAAATACAAACACCGAGGATACTTTTCAAGTTGTAGACGAATATAGCATTTTCCAATCTTTAGCTAATCTAATTGATAATGCCATAAAATATACAAATGAAGGCGAGGTTGAAATTCTAATTTACCGGAATTTTGAGAATAAACTTTGTATAGATGTGGCTGATACTGGAATTGGTATCTCTGAAGAATACCTTCCAAATCTTTTTGTGCCTTTTAGTCAAGAAGAACAGGGTTACACTCGCTCTTATGAAGGCAACGGTTTGGGGCTCGCTTTGGTTAAAAAGTATTGTGATATTAACAATGCGGATATAATGGCGAAAAGTAAAAAAAATGCAGGTACAGTTTTCACAATTATATTTAATAATTAATAAGGCATAAGCCGATGGGTCAAAATCCAAAATTGCGGCTAATGCCCCACAATTTATTAAAAACAAAAAATTCTATTTAATTGAACAGGATCTACTCCGAAGAGCAGATCCATAAAATTGTTGTTACTCTTCCGACTTTGTGGCTTTTATGGAAATGTTATATTTTGATCCTTCACTTAAAGATTCGAATTCAACTTCAAGTAACTTGCCTTTCTTGTGGATTCTTAGTTGATCAGCTTTTAATGTATCCGATATAAATCCGCTCGAAATGCAATCGTTTACGAAAACAGTTAATGCTGAATTCCCTTCCTCCTTTGTTTTATAAACTAGATCAGCTTGTGCTTGATAAACGCCGTTAGCATCTGAAATAAAAACATACTTTCTATTTGGTAATTGGAAAAATGTACAGATCATTTCAGGATCCGATTTGTCCTGGTGAATAGGTTTCCCGTAATTGGCAATAACATCATCCAATGGTTCACCGATAAAATTCTGAACTTTGATTTCCTGGCCATAAATTGCCGCAGTAATTAAGATCAGCCCGAAGAAAAGAATAAATCGTTTCATATTCACTCCTCGAAATAATATTTTCGATTTTGAGGTTTTAAAAATGTTTTAATTAGTAAACGGCGAAAAGAGAAATAATTGTGAAGGCGGACTTAAATTGTGTAGAATATTTCTTTTCATTTCTTGGATAAATCCAAAATTGTCTTTTGATAATTAATTCAAAAAAATATCATTTGCAATAGAGGTTTAAAATCATCTTTAAGCAGTTTAGAAGTGAAAGTTTTTGTTTAGCTAAAATTTAATATAAGTCAAACTCACCAGTAGCCTTGCTATATCTAAAACTAAAAACCCAGACATAAATGTGGTTATTTGTTTGTAGCCTGTTTGCCTAGCGGGGCTAAAATGAAACTTTTTGACAAGAGCCATCAACAAAGACGATGTACTTTTGCCACAACGTAGTTCGAAGAACGAAGCCGGGAACCTTGGACTCCTAGATTTTCCAACCAAGTAAAAATTACAACAAACAAAAAACCTATTACTTCAGTAAAATCATCTTTCTCGAAGCGGTAAATGAATCGGTATTTAAACGATAAAAATATACACCTGAAGATAAATTCCGTCCATCAAAGTTGATTGTGTAGTTTCCAGGTGACTGTACTTCGTTGATAAGCACTTTTATCAATTCGCCTAAAGCATTGTAAAGTTCAATTTTTACACGATTTAACTTTGGTAGTGAATAATTGATTTTGCAAGTGGGATTAAAAGGATTTGGATAATTCTGTGAAAGTTTATCAGTAATAGGGATAAATTTATCGCTATCATAAACATTTGTTGTTGAACCCACATCACATGCACCAATATTGCAACCGTTTTCTCCGGTCCCGACACATGGTGAATTTGGATCCAGATCAAAATTATAGATTTCGGGATCGATTAATATAGGATCAGAATCCAGGTTATTCTCGTAATTTATTGTAGTTACAGCATTAGCTATTATATCATCATCACCGCCATTCATTAATGAGTGATGAATATTTAATATTGTGTTCGCGCATTCTCTTTCATCGACAGTTAAATTTTTAAATTCACTCGAAAAAATTATACTGTTTTTAATTTCTACTTCGGTACCATGGATATGCAAATTATTACCATGAACCTGGTCAGATCCATCATTCGTAACTTTATTGTTATACATAGTAACTCTGTCAAAGAAAAACTGAGACCTTTCAGTTGTCAAACCACCAGAGCCGAGGCCGCCGCATTCATTATCAGCGAAAATAACTCTCACAAATCTTGGCATTTCTCCCTCAAGCAGTAATGTCCCGCCACCGAGTTTTACCGTACCCCCAGCAATTGAAACATTATTTAAAATCCTTACATCCTCAAAGAGTACCGCAGATGAATGCAGAAAAGCCGCTGCCGAATTTGGATAAACCGCACTTCCCACATCAACTCCTTCCGGAGTCTCATTATTTATGATCTTACTTTTTCGCAAAATAAAACCGCTGAAATTCTCACAGTAAATTCCTGCACCGAACCCTGCTTTATTTTCGGTTATAATCAAATTTTCCAGCACGGGTGATGATGCATCTCTTAATAATATGCCTCCCCCTGAACTTCTATATTGTGTTCCTACAACCCACGACTGAGCTATTTCATTCCCGAATCCGTTCTTGATTGTGAAGCCTGAAAGAACAGAATTGTTATCCTCTTGGTTTTCAAAGACTACCACACTTCCGCTTCCGCCTCCGTTGATTATAGTGTTTTTTTCACCTCTATTACCAATTACACTTATTCCTTTACCTAAAAAGCTGATATTCTCAAAATATTCTCCCGGGCCTACATCTATTGTACTCCCTTCACCTGCTGCTTCAATTGCTTTTTGTATTGTTCGATAAGGTTCTGCCGAGGTTCCTTTTCCACTTGCGTCATCACCAGCAATATCAACATAAATAATACTATTGGAATTAACGTAGTTTACAAAATTTTCTTTTGTATGAGTATCTGTCTCATTCCCGTCGGATATTGTTAATGACACATCATATGAGCCGGGATCGGTGAAAGTGTGAACAGGATTGACTTCAGTTGAAGTAATTCCGTCTCCAAAATCCCATAGGTAAGAAGTTATCTGACTATTATATGTAAGTGATCGATCCTTGAAAGTGACTGTTATATCTTCTGTGCCTGTAAGCAGACTCTGAGATGTGAAATTTGCTTTGATTGCAGAAGGTACCGCACCCGCGATAAAATATGGGTCTTTATTATAATCTAGAAATTCACCCAGTAAATAATACCCATCCGAATATCCTCCCCATCCCCAATTTATATGAAAATAATCGGGGGATTGATATCCGTCAATTATAAATGAATGTCCTGCCCCTCCTCCATCTTTTGATCCGCTATAAAGAAGTGGAACACCTTTATTTATTTCCGTAATTACTTTTTCCTTCCATAAACCGGTTTCTTCATAATTGCTTTCTCTATCCCAATACATTGAACTACTGTAACCGAAGTGATCAAGTAGACCATCAAGAATATCCGTAAAGTAACCTGATGTGGAACCGTATCCATATTGTAAATTAATGCTTACTCCCGCATGATATAACAATTTTGCTGTCTCATCATAATTGGCCTGACCAACAACATCCGGCATTTGTGAATAGTCGTAACTCTGAGCGCTGAAATCAACTGACAATAATCCGCCTAAGGGATTGGAAAAATAAGCTTTCTTGCCAATACCATACTCTGGATATTCCCAATAATTAATCAACTGCCCCATTGCAACTGCGTTGCAACCGGCTACACTTCCTTCAGGACAATAAAAATTATAAGGCGATATTTGATGCCAGGTGGTTTTTATAAGCGGCTCAATATCATTGTTTGAACTTATCTTTCTCAAGCGACTGTTAAACGCCTTTATCTCTTTTTGCGAAACAAGGAGTCTAGGTTTACTGTCATTATTCTCACCTGCCAGTTTTAAGAAATTCAGTAATGTCTCAGGAATGTTATCCATATTAAAATCAGTTCTATATGAATAGCCTAAAACTAGGTTCTCTTTATCATAAGGACTAACAATGATAAATCCACCCGATTTAAATTTAACTACTGATGCGGAATAGTTTGAATTAAATAAAAGATCATGTTTGTCAGATATATCAGCAGAAGATAAAGCTTCGGATTCCCCGACAATGATATTATAACTCTCGAGAGCTATCTCTTTAATCCTTTGATCTACCGATTGTGGATAAACACATAAAGTTGAAGAAATGAAAAAAAATAGAAGAAATATTTTTCTGATATAAGTTGGATTTTTCATTGCTATGAAATTGTTTGTTCGGAAATTATACGACAATCTATTAAAAATAATAAAAACGTTCAATCTCCAAATCGGATGATCCGAATGTTGAAAAAAGATCACAGCCATTTATTTATAAAATAATTTTGAGAATCTGCTTAGTTGTATTGTCCTCATAAGATTGATAGGATCCCGACTCTTCGCGCAGCTCATCATCTGGATTTCACTCACTTCGTTCGCTCAACTTGGAGCGAGTCCAATCCTGATCATTATTTAAAACAAAAAACCCAGACCTGGTGAGTCTGGGCTTTCTTATTAGCGGAAATAGGATGCCGATAAATCGGCATTTCGCTTTGCTCAACTTGAAACAAATCCTAACCTAATCACCACAAAATAAAAAACCCTCACAAATGTGAGGGTTTTTATTTTGTAGCGGGAATAGGCTCCCGACAAAGAACATCGGGATTTCGTCGTTCCCAAAGACGGAACGACTCAACTTTATAATCAATTCCATCCAATTACTATTTAAAAAAGAAAAACCCCACACTTTCGTGTGAGGTTTTCTTTTTTAGTAGCGGGGATAGGACTTGAACCTATAACCTTCGGGTTATGAGCCCGACGAGCTACCAATTGCTCCACCCCGCGATGTAAAATTTATTTAGAACGCTTAATAAACTTATGTAATAGGACTCAAAATATAGACTATCCCTTAAAGAATGTCAAATCAATGCTCGTAAAAGAAAATTTTTTCTTGTAAATTTATCTCTTAAATATGTGAAAGTAGATATATATTCACAGATCAAATAATAAAAAGCTGCCCGACATATGTTAATCTCACTGTATATAAAGGATTATGCGCTTATAGAAAATATTAATATAGACTTTCAAAAAGGATTGAATATTATTACGGGAGAAACAGGCGCTGGTAAGTCGATTTTAATTGATGCGATGGGGCTCCTTTTAGGTGAGAGAGCTTCAACGGAAGTCGTTAGAAAAGGCGCCGCTAAATCAATTGTTGAAGGTATCTTTAATATTGAGGGGAACGAAAAAGTATTAGCAATGCTTGATGAAAATGAGATTGAAGCACAACCCGGCATGATTGTCCGACGCGAAATTTCTCTTAAAGGAGCCAACCGATGCTTCGTTAACGACACACCGGTACCCCTAAATTTTATAAAGGAAATTGGAAATCTCCTTGTCGATTTACACGGCCAGCATGAACACCAATCTCTTTTACGCACCGAAACTCATATTGAGATGGTCGATGATTTTGCAGATATCGAAGATGCTTTGACTGAATTCACAGAAGAAAGCAGCAAATTAAACGCACTTCAAAAAGAACTTAAAGAGCTGAAAAATAGAGAGTCTCTTCTAAAGGAGAAAAAAAACCTATTTGAATTCCAGATTAAAGAGATTGATGAAGTTAACCCGGTTGAGGGAGAAGATGATAGACTTGAGCAAGAGCTTACTATTTTGGAAAATTCCGAAAAGCTGCTTGAGCTAAGTACCGAAATTTATAACGGTCTCTATGATAAAGAAAACTCAATTTATGATTGTATGGTTGATATAAAAAACAAGATTTCAGAATTGAGTAAAATCGATTCTTCATTAACCGGTAAAAACGACGAATGCGGTTCGGTTGTTGCCACGATAAACGATCTTTCCGAATTTATCCGTAGTTACCGAGATAAGGTTGAACTTGACCCTGAGAAAGTTGAAGAAGTACGCGAAAGACTCGGTGCAGTAAATATGATCAAAAAGAAATACGGACCGAACCTGATTAACGTTATTAAACATCGTGAAAAGATCGGTAAAGAATTTGACCTGGCCGAAAATTTTTCAATTCGGATTAAAGAACTTGAGGCTGAAGTAGATAAGTCGAGAGTTGAGTGCGGTAACATCGCATACGGGTTATCAAAAATCCGCCGTGAAATTTCTTCATCCATCAAAACGGAAATTCAAAAAGCTCTTGTTTATTTAGGAATAAGCGATGCCGAATTTGAAGTAAAAATCTCCAACCAGTCTACTGAGAGTGATGCTGAAAACTACATTATTGTGGATGGTAAAAAATATAAATACAACAGCCGGGGTTTTGACGAAGTGGAATTTTTCGTATCAACCAATATCGGCGAAGATCCGAAATCGTTAGTTAAAGTAGCCTCCGGCGGTGAAGTGTCGCGCATAATGCTGGCATTAAAAAGTATCCTCGCTAAAAATGATAAACTTCCTCTTATAATATTTGATGAAATAGACACCGGCGTTAGTGGGCGTATTGCTCAAAAAGTAGGTAAATCTTTGAAAAATTTGGCCGAATTCCACCAGGTTATTTCAATCACTCATTTACCGCAAATTGCCGCCTTTGCCGATAATCATTATCTTGTAATGAAAAATAATGTTGGCGAACGGGCAATAACATCAATAACAAAATTGAATGATGAAGAAAGAGTGCGAGAAATTGCAAAGCTTATGAGCGGTGAAAAAGTGACCGAAGCCAGTCTTGAAGGTGCGCGCGAACTTGTGAAAACAGGAAAATGATTATAATTTTATTTTGAGTTGAAAGATTGATTTAATCCGCCAATTCGTATTTTTTCTTTGCTACCTTTATATTCTTTACTTAAATTCCAGCCAAGCATAATTACATAGTAAATTATATTTTAATAGGAGGTATTATGAGGAGATTACTATCAGTTAAATTGACTTTTCTCTTAATAGGAATTTTTCTTATCGGCGCAGAAAATATAAGCGCGCAAAGTTTAGATGAAACTTTGGACAATCTTTCTCAAACCGCGGCTTCTGCTTATGTAGCGCCTGTTATTTCAGCTTTCGGTTCTAATCTCAATTCGGGATGGGTAAACGGAGTTCCTTCCGGATTAATCGGATTTAATTTGCAGATAAAAGTAGTAGGGGTGGGATCATTTTTTAGTGATGATGACAAAACCTTCAGCACAATGGGGAATTTCAATTTTACTGCATCACAGGCAGATCAGATTTTAATAAATGAATCTAACCTTACTCCAGGTTCGGCAGAATACAATGCGGTTAAAAATGAAATTTTAAACAGAACCTGGAATTTGAGAATGTCGGGTCCCACTATTGTAGGATCTGAAAATGAAACTTTCAGAGTTGTATTCCCCGGTGAAAGTATTAACGGCGAGCAAGTTGGAGAATATATTCTTGAAATTCCCGAGGTGAAAGGATTTTTAGATGAGTTACCTGCATTGCCGCAGGTTGCCGCTCAAGTTACAGTAGGTACGGTTCTTGGCACTAATGTTTCGTTGAGATGGTTTCCTGATATTGAAATTCAAGATCTTGGCAAATTCAGTTTCTTCGGATTCGGTATTATTCATAATCCAAGCGCATGGTTGAAAGTGCCGTTACCACTCGATATCGGTTTCGGATATTTCTATCAGAAAATGAAAGTAGGAGATATTTTTGAAAGCACTGCCGCTCAATACGGAATTTATGCCAGCAAAACTTTCGGAATGGGTATATCGATTACTCCATATGCAGGTTTAACTCTCGAAACAAGTGAATCCGAAGTTAATTATTCATACACATTCGATACGCCTGCCGGTCAGCAGACTGCAGATATCAATATGACATTGGAAGGTGAAAACAGCTTCGGTACTACTGTTGGTGTCGCGTTGAAACTAGCTGTGATCAATCTTTTCGTTGATTATAAAATGGCCAAAACCAGTACGGTTTCCGGCGGACTCTGGTTCGGTTTCTAAAAAGATTTTTACTTAATATAAGCCCGGTTTCGAAAAGAGATCGGGTTTTTTTATAATGTATTCATTTTGAGCAAATTTTTAGACGACTGTCACAACCTGGAGTCTGTCCGAGAACTTAATATTCGGCAGACTGAGCGAAGTCGAAGTCTGCAAAACACGATAAAATTAGGGTTCGTCTTCGCTCACCTTCCGTAACAACGAGGTTCTCGGACAAGCTCGTGGTCGTTACAGACAACTGGATATAATTTGAAAGAGACAGCCCTTTACATACACATTCCTTTCTGCGATCACAAATGCATCTATTGTGATTTTTATTCCATTATATCTTACAAAAACATCGCAAACTATTTATTCGCGCTTGAAAAGGAAATTAAGTTTTACGCAGCATCGCAAGCCGAAAATAGAATCGTCATATCAATATTTTTCGGCGGAGGTACACCGTCGTTTATGGAAACACATTACATCGGCAGTATAATAAAAATTATCAAACGAGAATTTAATGTTTCCGATGACGTCGAAATAACACTTGAAACCAATCCCGGGACAGTAAATCAAAAGAAGTTGGAAGAGTTCAAAGAAGAAGGCATCAACCGCATAAGCATAGGAATCCAATCATTCCACGATGAAGAACTCAAATTTCTTACCCGTATTCATAATTCGGCTTCAGCTAGAAAAACGGTATTAGAAACCTTAGAAGCAGGGATTGAAAATATCAGCATTGACCTGATCTTCAATCTTCCCGGTCAGACAAAAGAAATGTGGCAAACAAATCTCATCCGTGCAGTCGATCTCCCTATTAAACATATTTCCGCTTACAGCTTAATTCTTGAAAGGGGAACGATACTAAATAAAATGGTTTTAGACGGTAAAGTAAAAATGCAGGATAATGATTACGATGCCGATCTTTACGAAATAACGATCGACTTTCTTTCCAAACACGGTTTCGCTCAATATGAAGTTTCCAACTTTACTAAACCCGGTTACGAATGCAGACACAACAACGCATACTGGCATTACAAAGATTACTTTGGGTTCGGTCCTTCGGCACATTCTTTTGTCGGTGGCAAAAGATGGTGGAATTATTCGAGTCTCAAATTTTATATCTCATCTGTCAATGCAAAGGGGAATGCAGTATCCGGGGAAGAGATATTAACCGGAGAGGAAAAGTTGGAAGAATATATTATGCTTGCTTTGCGCAGCAGGGGATTGCTCGTGAACGAGTTCAAAGAAAAATTTGGAGAGCAATGGTTAACCGATCATCAAGACGAATTATCGAAACTCGAGAAAACCGGTTATTTAATTGCTAACGATAATTTTATTAAATTTACAAATACGGGTTACGCGGTTTGTGATGAAATATTAGCAAACCTCCTCTAGACAAACATAAGGAAACCTCATGCTTAAATTGAAACTCCATTGGCAAATCTTAATCGCATTAATTGCGGCAATTTTATACGGGCTATTTTTAACGGAATTTGTGGATTATGTAAGCTGGATGGGAACGCTATTCCTACGCGCTCTGCAGATGGTAGTTGTTCCGCTAATTCTCAGCTCAATTATTTCGGGGGTAACAAACATAGGATCCGGCAGTAATTTGGGGCGGCTTGGTTTGAAAACTATGCTATACTATGTTTTAACAAGCACTTTCGCTATTCTAACCGGATTATTCTTAGTGAATTTAATTCAACCGGGGGTGGGGGCCGATTTAGGGTTCAGCCAAGTAATAGACGGACTTGAAGTGACAGAGGGATCCTTTGGCGATACGCTTCTTAATATTGTTCCGAAAAACATCTTTGAAGCTTTTGCAAAAGGGAATATGTTATCAGTTATTTTCTTCGCGATTCTATTCGGGTTTTTTATCATTCAGGTGGAAAATAAGTACCAAACAATACTCACCGATTTTTTCAACTCCACTTTTGAAGTAATGATGAAGGTGACGCTGTTCGTTATCAAGTTTGCCCCTCTTGGAATTTTAGGAATTGTTGCAAAAGTTGTCGCGGAGCAGGCGGGTGATCCAGCGATGCTATTGGATATAATGAAACGTCTCGGGATGTTCATGGTGGCTGTTCTGGCGGGACTTGGTTTCCACGCGTTTATCACTCTCCCTTTGATAGTGAAATTTATTGGCGGGGTGAATCCGATCAAACATTTCAAGGCAATGACAACCCCTTTGCTTACAGCCTTCTCAACAGCATCATCCAATGCTACGCTTCCGCTGACAATGGAAGCCGTTCAGAGCAATGACGGTGTTTCGGTGAAGATATCCAGTTTCACACTCCCTATGGGGGCCACGGTTAATATGGACGGTACGGCGCTTTATGAATGTGTTGTGGCGATGTTCATTGCTCAAGCGTACGGAATAGATTTGAGTTTCACACAGCAGGTTATCGTGGTGATCACGGCATTGCTTGCGTCGATAGGCACTGCGGGCATCCCGATGGCAAGTCTCGTGATGATGACGATTATTCTTTCCGCGGTCGGACTTCCGCTCGAAGGTGTTGGACTTGTTCTCGCCGTAGATAGAATTTTGGACATGTGCCGCACAACGGTGAATGTTTGGAGCGACAGCTGCGGCGCAGTTACCATCGCCAAATCGGAAGGGGAAACCCTTAAAATTTGATTTTTATCCTTCGCGCACTCAGCGTATACTTTGCGTTCTCTGCGTGAAAAAGTTCACGCAAAGAGCGCAAAGGCTTTCATTTTAGAAATAATAATTAATCAATATTAACCCACGGTTTCAACCGTGGGTTTTCAAATCGTCTTACTCCAGCTACGAAAAATTTTCGTACCACCGCGAAAAATATTCGCATCTTGTAATCTGCTTGATGCAAATATACTTCACAAACTCACTATTCTCTCTGGTATGATTCTTTATATATAATTAAAAACCGGAGGCATTAATGATCAGAAAGGAATTTGTCTTCTCGCTAATATTTTTATTTCTGCTTTTTACTGCTGTTACATTTTTGCTGGCTCAGGATTGCGCTAAAGGAAGAGAACAATTACACAGGGAGACCGCTTCAAACTCCGTTCAATATTCATATTTCAACATCAACAACATATCCACCATAATTTACAACGACGGTAGAGCAGACTTTTTACCAGGCGGTTCTTCCGGCTGTATTTTCCCAAAGGGATCCGGAAAAGGAGTGATATACCAATCCGGTTTGTTGTGGGGCGGGAAAGTCAACGGAGAAATTCATGTTGGAGGAAGTACTTATAGAACAGGTTTGCGTCCCGGAAGAATTTTACCGGATGGAGTTACATACGACACGAATTCAGAATCAACGAGAATCTATAGAGTTCGTAGAGATTATCAATCATCTAATCTTGCAAGTGAAGTCGCAGATGAAAAGAAAAGCGCTTCGGAAATATTTGAACAATATGAAAAAGATTGGACTGAATGGCCCGGGCAATGGGGGGCACCCTTTGAGGATATTGACGGAGATGGGAAATATAATCCGGCAATAGACATTCCGGGGATCCCAGGTGCAGATCAAACATTGTGGTTTGCCGCTAACGATCTGGATTATATAAGAACAGTAGAATTCTATTCTTCTCCGCCGGTCGGTATAGAATTACAAGTTACGGTTTGGGGATACAATACGAATGAGCCTCTCGGTAATTTGCTATTCAAAAAATATAAGATCATAAATAAAAGCAAGAATGAAATACGCGATATGTACGTTTCGTTATGGGCGGATGTGGATGTAGGAGACGCAAACAATGATTATGTCGGATGCGACACATTGCTCGATTTGGGTTATGGTTACAATGCCCTGGCAGAAGATGTTGTATACGATAGAACTCCGCCGGCTGTCGGTATCTTGTTGGTGCAAGGTCCAATGGTTGAAGGAACCCCAAACGACGTTGCATTATTCGACGGTAAAAAATTTTTTGGAAAAAGAAATTTATCAATGACGGCGTTCAACCATTTCATATGAGGGGGACAATATTATTGTGTTCCCCGGTCGGGGGAACATTGGAATGGTGGTTTGGAATGGTATAATTTTTTTCAAGGGAAAATAGGTTCAACCGGTAATGATTTTACAATTCCAGCCAGGCTCGGCGGCGGAGTGACAAGCTATACCTTCCCCGGTGATCCTATTTCCGGCATCGGCTGGGTGGAGGGATCAGATTATCCTCCTGGTGATCGAAATTTTCAAGTCTCTTCCGGTTCTTTTAACATGATGCCAGGGGATAGACAAGAAGTTGTATTTGCACAGTTAGCCGCCGGTGGTAAAAAGGGGATTGACAATATCGGAGCAGTAGCGTTGTTGAAGTTTTACACCAAACAAGTTATGCAATTATATAGCGGAAGCTGCCAGTTTCCACATTTAGGCGTTCCTCCTGAAGTATCGTCGGTGTTTTCCGATAAAGAAATTATTCTTCACTGGGGGAGTAATGTTGATGAAGTCGAAATAAGTAACAGTGATTACCAATTCCAAGGATATAATGTTTATCAACTACCGAATGAAAACGCCGAGATGTCCGATTGGGTAAAAATACATACTTTTGATATTGTGGATGGTATCGACAAGATTTACGAAGAATCTATCGATTTTCGAACCAACCGTTTGGTAACAAAAATTACGCAAACCGGTGCCGATACCGGGATTGAACGCTTCATCAAAATAGATCGTGATTATATAAAAGATGAATTACTGAACAACGGTACGAACTATTTTTATGTAATTGAATCTTATTATTATAACAATTCTGAAATATCTGTTCCCAAAACAATAGCCACCAGTTCCGGGGTTATAAAAGCAATGCCCCAGTCTACAATACCGGGTATTGTTGCATCATGTGAGTTTGGTGAGTCGTTATCCGTCACACACCTGTCAGGTTCCGGCCAGGCGGATGTTGACGTAATGGTAATTGATCCACTGCAGCTGACAGGGCATGAGTACGAGATCATATTTCATGAATCAACCGGACAACTGCTATGGGATCTCGAGGACCTAACATCGGGCGAAACAAAACTAACCGATCAAACCAACATAACCGGCACCGATGAATATTACATCGTTGACGGATTCAGAATAATCATAACTCAAGACACCGGCGACCAGCAAACCGGCAACCAGTTATCCCGCAACGACGTATTCGCATTTACAACTCCGGCAATAACTAAGGATGTAGAAATAGCCAAGTTGGATGTAGAAAAAATAAACGTCTTCCCAAATCCATATTACGGCGGGCACGCGAACGAACTTAACCAATACCACAATTATGTGATGTTCAATCACCTGCCGAAGCGTGCCAAGTTCAGGATTTTCAATCTTGCGGGGCATCTTGTGCGTACGCTGGAGAAAGATGACGACACACAATTTTATTTGTGGGATCTGCAGAATGAACATCGTCTTCAGGCGCCGAGCGGGTTATATATCATTTACATCGAAATGCCCGATATACAAAAAGTAAAAGTATTGAAACTGGCAATTGTCCAAAGAGAAGTAATACCGGATACATTTTAAGGGAGGTATTGTGAAAAAATTATTAATGATAGTCATGCTTTGTTCACTCAATATTATTCGTGCCGAAGGAGATGGGAAAGACAAGTTGCGATATATTTTCGGTGAACCCTCAAGTACACATTTGAATATTGGAAATTTTTCAACGCCGATTTATGGTGACGGCAGACTGGATATCAGCAGCTCGGGGAATTCAGGCTTTATTTATCCAAAAGGAGTGAATAAAGCAGTGGTGTATCAGTCGGGTTTTGTGTGGGGAGGGAAGATAGACAGTCAAATTAGAACAGGGGGTTCAGTATATAGAACAGGTTTGAAACCTGGTAAAATTTTATCAAACGGAAATGCCGAAGACCCCGACGCACCCAATGTTCGTGTTTACCGTGTGCGTCCTGATTATGAGAATGGGAGTATGGAATCAGAAGTTAACGATAGAGAAGGGAATGCGGAAACGATTCGCGAGCAATACCGCAAGGATTGGTACGAATGGCCCGCCGCTGATGGAGCGCCGTATGAGGATGTTGACAATAACGGAATTTTCAACCCCGATATTGATAAACCCGGCGTACCGGGAGCAGGTCAAACGATATGGTATGTAGCGAACGATCTAGATTCCAATCAAACAAAATATTTATACGGCGCGCTTCCGTTCGGATTCGAAATGCAGGTAACAATATGGGGTTATAATCTCCCCGCTCCGGTCGGCAATATGATGTTCAGGAAATATATAGTTATCAACAAAGGCAGCAACATAGTTGAAGATATGTACTTCGGCGCGTGGAGTGATCCCGACGTAGGTGATGCGAGCGATGATTATGTTGGATGTGATACATTAATGGATATGGGATTTGCTTACAACGCCTGGGATTATGATGCTCAGTATCGATATACTCCGCCGTCTGTTGGCTTTCAAATTTTGCAAGGTCCTCTTGTTGATGGTGCGCCATCGGACGTCGCGAATTTTATGGGGTGGAAAATTCCGGGGAAAAAGAATCTGCCGATGACCGCTTTCGGATGGGTTTATAAGAACTATGGGAGGGAGCATGACCCTCCTTTGGCTTCTTATAGTGGGACAATTCACCTCTACAATTATTTACAAGGCTTACATATGAGCGGCATACCTTTTATGGTACCGGCATCTTTAGGCGGAGGGGCTACATCTTTCCCTTACTCGGGCAATCCGGTAACCGGAGAGGGATATTTATTAAGCATGGAATCCTGGCCGGGAGATAAAAGACTGATGGAAAGTATGGGGCCGTTCGAAATGATGCCCGGTGATACACAGGAAGTTATCATCGCGCAAATAGTTGCCGGCGCGTTTGAGGGTTGTTCAAACTTGGGCTCACTCGGATTACTTAAATTATACGCCGAACATTCCCGCTATTTATATGAACATGATTTTGATGCCCCCGGGCATTTTACTTCTCCTACAGTCAATGCAACATCTTTGGAGAGAGAGCTAATCCTAACATGGGATACGGATGAGAATAGAGAACTTGAAACATACACGGCAGGCGGTTATGAATTTCAAGGATATAAAGTTTACCAATTATCGTCGGGGGACCTTGATGAGTCCGAATCGAAATTAATAGCAACTTTCGATAAAATTGACCACATCAAAGCCGTAGTAGTCTCTTCAGTCAATTACGCTAACGGACAACCGGTGCTGAAAGAATGTGCGGAGGGTAAAGACACCGGTATTATAAGATACATTCAAATTAAAGAAGACAGTTTTAGTAATCTCCCTCTAAACGACGGTACGAATTATTTCTTCGCGGTCACTTCCTACTTTATTTCATTGAAGGGTGGTGAGTTGTTTGGATATTTAGAGAGTCTTCCGGAAGTAATAAAAGCAATGCCTGAAAGTCCAAACATAGGTGTTCAATACGGTGGCGAATATGGAGAGGAAATTGAGACTTCATTGTGTACCGGAATCTCAACAGGCACAGTCAGTGTTGCTATCGTTGATCCGACTAAATTAACCGGGGATGAATATGAAGTACAATTCACGGATGATCTGCCGTATAAAAACAAATGGTCTCTAATCAATAAAACAAAAGCGAATGTTTTGTTAACAGACAAATCTACTGAGACTGGAATCCAAGAGGCATACTTAGTTGATGGGTTTCGAATTGAAGTAAGCAACGCAGCGAAAACCCTGATAAGATCAAGTAGGGGTATATATGAGGTGATGTATGAAGGAATTATTATTGATCAAACCATATGGCATAGCTGGGGATACTATCCTCAAAATAGAGATAAATATTTTATCAGCTCCGGTTCCGGTTCAATTGAAAGCGTTTTGCAGAATATTGAATATGGAAGCCCCCGTGATTTTGAATTGCGTTTTACGGAGAACGGGGGTTACGCGGTTTATGCTTTTGAAGATAATAAAATCGCTAGAGTTCCTTTTGAGTTATGGGATATAGGAAATAATTCGGATGACGATACATCCGATGATGTGCGGATGATTCCGTTTTTAATATCCAATGATGATTCTACAAAAAGTTTTTGGGGATGGGGCACCGGGACCGACGTAGCATTGTGGGATGAATTTCCTTCCTCCGATAGAATTTATTGGGCTGACCCTGAAGATGATTCATACGGTACGGCTGGCTATGATAAGTTCGCCGTGCATTGCGAGCTGAGCGGCGGCGCCGGATCTATATATGATTTGAATAGTGATACAAGTGCCGATGGTTATTATGCCAACCTTTACGGGGATTGGAAATTTCCGATTTCCGATATAACAGTTTGTGATTACGACCGTGATGGAATGTGGCCTCCACCGCTAACGGTAATTAGATTCGAAACACCCAAGCCTTTCACTTCCGATGTAACTTTCTGCTTCACTTCACCGGGCACAACCGTTGACGAAGAATTATACGAAAGCGATACTGATAGAATTAATGTTTTCCCGAATCCTTATTACGGTCATAATCCCAACGCGGTTGACCAATACCATAATTACGTGATGTTCAACCATCTTCCGAAACGTGCCAAGTTCAGGATTTTCAATCTTGCGGGGCATCTTGTGCGTACGCTGGAGAAGGATGACGACACACAATTTTATTTGTGGGATCTGCAGAATGAACATCGTCTTCAGGCGCCGAGCGGGTTATATATCATTTACATCGAAATGCCCGATATACAAAAAGTAAAAGTATTGAAACTGGCAATCGTTCAAAGAGAAGTAATACCGGATACATTTTAAGGGAGGTATTGTGAAAAAATTATTAATGATAGTCATGCTTTGTTCACTCAATATTATTCGTGCCGAAGGAGATGAAAATAAAAACCACAAAAGACAAATCATGGAAAATCCCTCATTCGCAATTTTTAATGTAAACAACATAGCTACAATAATTCAAAATAACGGCCAGTCTGATCACAGATCATTCTATGATAATGGGCATTATGCAAGATACAATTTCAGATTCCCTATAGCGCAACAGAATTGCATGATATGCGCCTCTGGATTTGTTTGGGGAGGTAAAGTTAATGGTGAAGTTAGGGTTGGAGGTGCTGCCTGGGGTTCTGCCCTTACACCGGGTAAAATATTTAACGACGGTACAGCCCAGGACCCTTACTCTCCTTTAGTAAGAGTATACAGAATCAGACCGGATTACAAAACTTGTGATTTGACTATTGATATAAATGATTCACAGAAAATCGAAAATGAAATCAGAGATCAATATAAACAGGATTGGATGGAATGGCCAGCCGAAGACGGCGCCCCATTTGACGATAAAAACGGTAACGGAATATACGAACCTGAAATAGATATTCCAGGAGTCCCAGGCGCAGATCAAACATTATGGTACGTTGCTAATGATTTGGATGAAGAAAAAACCAAAGAGTATCTCGGTTCTCTTCCGTTGGGTATCGAACTACAAGTTACTGTATGGGGATATAAATATCCTGGTGCTTTAAGTAACATGATGTTTCGCAAATATATTCTTGTAAACAAAGGAAGAGAGAATATTACCGATATGTATCTTGGTACTTTTAGTGATGCTGACGTCGGCAGCGCTTACGATGATTTTATAGGATGTGATACTACTTCAAATCTGGGTTTCTATTATAATGCCGGACCCTACGAGGAGGTGTATGGTGAAACACCCCCCTCACTTGGATTTCAATTACTTCAAGGACCCGTTGTGGAAGGAAATCCAAATGACATTGCAAGAGTCAATGGTAATGAAATTTCCGGCAAAAAGAATTTGGATATGACTGCGATCGGATATCTATTTAGGTGGGGTCCGCCGGAGTATGGCGAGTATAGGAGAGGGACAATGGATTTGTATAATTTCCTGCAGGGAAGAAATAAATTAGGAAATTACATACCGGTACCGGATGAACTGGGAGGTGGGTCAACACCTTTGCCTTTTGCCGGGGATCCCATAACAAAGACCGGGTATCTTGATGGGATGCTGCTTCCTCTTTATGACCGCCGTTTAATGGTTTGTTCCGGTCCTTTTGAAATGTCCCCTGGTGAAAAGCAGGAAGTAATATATGCCTTTATTGCCGCTGGTGCGTTTGAAGGCTGCAGCAATTTAGGATCGCTTGGTTTATTGAAAATTTACGCTGAGTATTCAAAATTGATTTATGATAATGATTTTAATGCACCCGAAAAAGTTGAATCACCTTCTGTAGATGTCTCTACTCCTCCAAATGAAATAATTTTGACATGGGAAGATGAAAAGGAGTATTTACCGGTTGACGCTATTTACAATACATCCGCGTTTTCATTTCAAGGTTATAACATTTATCAGTTTCCAAATCAAGAAGCGGGACTAAAAGACGCTTTACGCATTGGGACAATTGATAAGATAGACGGTATTGATAATGTAGCAGTAAGGTTTGTAGAATTAGAAACCGGGTATCCAATCATGAAAGTTAAAGCTTACGGAAGAGATACAGGGCTCAACAGGTATATCCAAATTACCGAAGACTGCATTTACAATAGACCATTATTCGCAGGTACAAATTATTACTTTGCTGTTACTACATATTACATTCTCTATAAAGACGGAATTGCTGTCGATTTAATTGAGAGCGATCCTGAAATTTTAAAGATTATGCCGGAATCGGAAAAACCGGGTATTAGATATGAAGGAATATTTGGAGAGGATGTTGAGGTGTTGCATAGTACCGGTAGTGCCGCGGGAAAAATAAATGTCAATATAATAAACCCCACAATATTAACAGGGCATGAATATGAAGTAACATTTTCTGATGGACTTCCTTTAAACAATAAATGGAATTTAGTTGATGCAACAGCGAACTTTATTGTTTTGGAAGATATTCCATTTTCATCTAGTAATGAGAAAAGTGTGGTTGTTGATGGTTTCTCAATTTCCGTTGAAAATACAGAAAAGAGTTTCGGTGGATATTATTATGGAGTTAAACAGGTGGCTTATGGTGAAGATTATTATTGGGAGCCAGTTTGGAATAGTATCATTAGTAGTAATGCCAATAGTGATATTTACTATGTTAGTTCTAGTACCGGGAGGGAGGAAGATGCTTTAGTAAATATAGAATACGGTATTCCTAATGATTTCGAATTGCGATTTACCGAAGAAGGCGGATATGCCGTTTACGCGTTCGAGGATAATCGAATAGCCAGAGTACCTTTCGAACTATGGGATATCAATAGTGATTCAGAGTGGGATGAAGATGATGATGTGAGAATGATTCCTTTTCTTCTTTCCAATGATGATTCAACTAAAAGTTTTTGGGGATGGGGTACAGGTACTACCATTGCCTTGGGTGAAGAATATCCCATCTCAGATAGAATCTTTTGGGCTTACCCGGAAGATAACTCCTTCGGTGCAGTCGGTTATGATAAATTTGTAGAGCATTGTGAACTTAGCGGAGGTGCAGGAGCAATTTACGACTTAAATAGTGATTCTAGTGAAGAAGGTTATTACGCTAATTTATTTGGTGATTGGAAATTCCCAATTTCAGATATAACAATTTGTGATTATGATCGCGACGGAAATTATCCTCCCACTTCAACTATAATTAGATTCTATTCACCAAGGGCTTTTCTCCCTGAAGATACTTATAACTTTACAACACCGGGTATTATTTACGCTGAAGAATTGGAAATAAAAGATGTAGAAAAAATAAACGTCTTCCCAAATCCATACTACGGCGGGCACGCGAACGAACTAAACCAATACCACAATTACGTGATGTTCAACCATCTTCCGAAGCGCGCCAAGTTCAGGATTTTCAATCTGGCGGGACACCTTGTGCGTACGCTGGAGAAGGATGACGACACACAATTTTATTTGTGGGATCTGCAGAACGAACATCGTCTTCAGGCGCCGAGCGGGTTATATATCATTTACATCGAAATGCCTGATTTGCAAAAAGTGAAAGTACTCAAACTGGCTATTGTGCAGAGAGAAGTAGTTCCTGGTAACTTTTAACGAGGTTTATATGAAGAAGGTTTTTCTATTGCTGCTACTAATTCTATCCTTCACTATTGAAAATTATTCACAGAAGGAAAAGCAGATGAAAGACATTGATTTTTATGGTGAGCTGGGAAGGGGTTATGCACTTTTCAATATAAATAACATTTCTACATATGTGTATAGTGATGGAAGAATGGATATTGCTATAAAGGGAAATGCCGGATTTGAATACCCAAAAGGAAGCGGCAAAAAAGCAATATATATGAGCGGATTTTTATGGGGAGGAAGAGTCCAAGGTGAAATCAGAGTGGGAGGGTCAACTTACCGTACTGGAATTGTACCGGGGAGAATTCTATCAAACGGAATTGCAGATGATCCTTTTGGAGAGGATGTAAGGATTTACAGAGTGAGGCCTGATTATAAATATTGTGAACTGCTTTCAGAATTGAGTGATGGGGAAGGGACCGAATTTGATATTAGACAGCAATATGAAAAAAACTGGAATGAATGGCCGGCTGATTGGGGCGCGCCTTATGCAGATGTTGACGGAAATGGGGAATATAATCCCGATGTTGATATTCCAGGTGTGCCCGGTGCGGATCAAACAATTTGGTTTGTGTGCAATGATTTTGATCCGGGTCAGACGGATTATTTATATAATTCTTTACCGATGGGATTTGAGGTACAAGTTACCATATGGGGCTACAAGGCAGGAAGCGCCATTGAGAATTGTGCCTTTCGAAAATATAAGCTCATAAATAAGAATAAAGATAAGTTTGATTTTACTAACATGTATGTCTCAATCTGGGCAGATCCTGACATTGGAAAAGCTTCTGATGATTTGATAGGATGTGATACAATAATAAACTCAGGTTATGCCTATAACTCAGTACCATATGACAGTCTTTACAAAAACTTGCCTCCACCCGCTGCTGGATTTCAACTACTGCATTGCCCGAGAAAAAACAATTCTGCTCCACATTCTACAGAATTAGGTATGACTTCATTTCATCCAAACACTGATATGGCTTGTGGTGGATGGGGCGAATATTATTGCCTCACTTTAAGCTATTATTCTGCCATGAAAGGAATTTTATGGGGTACAGGTGAAAGTTTTGAAATACCTGATGAGTTGGGAGGGGGATATTCCAAATATATCTATTCAGGAAACCCTGGAAGCTATAGCGGCTGGCTGGATACGTCTCCAGGAGATAAAAGACTAATGGTAAACTCCGGTCCTTTCAACTTGGCTTACGGCGATACACAAGACGTAGTCTTTGCGGTAATAGCCGCAGGAGCCGAACCTGGAATTGATAACCTTGGCGCGGTTAGTCTTCTTAAAAATTATGCGAAACAAGTTCAACAGTTTTATGACAACAATTTCGTATCGGCGAAAGTGGAAATTAAACCCCAAGCATCAGCAACGGGATTCGATAGAAAAATAATTCTGTCATGGGGAAGTGATGTTGAGAATGTATATCAGATGGAGAAAAAAAGTATATACGATTTTTCATTTCAAGGGTACAATGTTTATCAGCTGCCAACAGATACATCCTCAATAAATACTGGTGTCAAGATAGCTACTTATGATGTAATTGATGAAACAGCAATCATCATCGAAGATAAACTCAACCGGGCAACGGGGCGTGTAGTACCGGCAGTTGTTCAAGAGGGACACAATACCGGGATTGAGCGTTACATCCAAATTAAAAAAGATTATCTAAAAGATGAACCGCTCAACAACGGTACAAAATATCATTATGGAGTTACAGCATATTATTTCAATCCAAAAGAAAATACATCACCAGTCACACTTGAAACCGCTCCATTCGTTGTAAGCATTTTCCCGCAGAGTCAATTGCCGGGTCAAAGAATTGAGTATCATCACGAAGATAAAATATCCGTCACACACCTGTCAGGCTCCGGCCAGGCGGATGTTGATGTGATGGTAATTGATCCGCTGCAGCTTACGGGGCATGAGTACGAGATCACATTTCATGAATCGGCGGGACAACTCACGTGGAATCTAGAAGACCTTACATTGGGCGAGACAAAACTTTCCAACCAGACCAACATCACCGGTACAGACGAATACTATATTGTTGATGGATTTCGGATTATTATTACACAAGATACCAGCGACCAGTTATCCAGCAACGATGTCTTTACTTTCACAACACCGGCAGTAACCGAAGACGAAGAGCTCGCCAAACACGATGTAGAAAAAATAAACGTCTTCCCAAATCCCTATTACGGTGGGCACGCGAACGAACTAAACCAATACCACAATTACGTGATGTTCAACCATCTTCCGAAGCGCGCCAAGTTCAGGATTTTCAATCTGGCGGGACACCTTGTGCGTACGCTGGAGAAGGATGACGACACACAATTTTATTTGTGGGATCTGCAGAATGAACATCGTCTTCAGGCGCCAAGCGGGTTATATATCATTTACATCGAAATGCCCGACCTGCAGAAAGTGAAAGTACTCAAACTGGCTATTGTACAGAGAGAAGTTGTCCCCGGTAACTTTTAGGATAAATTTATCTATTTCCTTTCCGTTGGATTTCTTGTAGATTATCGCCAATAATTACCTGGAGGGGACATGCAATCATTTTACAAAAGTACTTTAATAATAATATTTGTATTAGCTACCAGGATTTCGGCAGAAGGGGGAGATAAACAGAAATCAATTTCGCAAATCAACGGCCAGCCCGGTTATGTTGTTTTCAATATTAATAAAATTTCTACCGGTATATTTTTCAACGGTCGGTATGACAAATCCCCCGCAGGTTCCGGACTCATTTATCCAAAAGGAAGCGGTAAAACGGCGGCATATTTATCGGGTTTTTTATGGGGAGGAAAAATTAATGATATTGTACATATCGGAGGATCTTCCCAAAGAAGCGGTCTAATGCCGGGGAAAATTTTATCAACGGGAGTTGCTGAAAATTATAACAATGAAAATGTGAGATTATACAGAGTCCGCCCCGATTATCAAACGAGTGATTTTGCATCCGAAATAGATGAAGGAGAAGGCACATTCAGTGAAGTTAAATTTAATTATGAAAAAGACTGGACAGAATGGCCCGCACACGACGGCGCCCCTTTTGATGATAAAAATAACAACGGTATTTATGAACCCGAAATAGATATTCCCGGTATTCCCGGAGCTGCACAAACGGTTTGGTTTGTTGCCAATGATCTTGATACGGCAGTATCAAGAAGTTTATACGGTACCAACCCAATGGGAATGGAAGTGCAGGTAACTACTTGGGGATATAATATTCCGGGTCCCTCAGAAAATATTATTTTCAAAAAATATATTTTAATCAACAAAGGGAGGAGCAATATTGATGAAATGTATGTCTCTGTTTGGAGCGATCCCGATATTGGTGATTCCGATGATGATATGGTTGGTTGTGATACTTTGATGGATTTGGGATTTGTATATAATGGAGATTATAACGATGAAGTTTATGGAGCAACTCCCCCGGCAGTTGGATTTAGACTGTTGCAAGGTCCGGTTGTAGAAAGCTCGGCTGCAGACGAAGCTGTGTTCATGGGGAAAAATCTGGTAGGTATGAAAAATTTGTGTATGACCTCGCTTGGATGGATTTACAATTGTTGCGAACCGGTTCACGGCGATCCTACACTTGGTATTGAAACCGGGGCACGTGAAATGTATCGTTACATGAAGGGGAAACAGCGAGATGGTACTTCGCATATTGTGCCTAATGAATTCGGAGGGGGAACAACTCTATTCCCGGTCTCGGGAGACCCCATTACATGGACAGGCTTCACCGATGGATACTTTTATGGCGCAGGGGATAGACGATTGCAAATTTCATCAGGACCTTTCAACATGGCGGTTGGTGATACACAGGAAATCATCTTTGCTCAAATCTTAGGCGGGGCGGAGCCGGGCGTTAGTAGTATTAATGCTGTTGCTTTAATGAAATATTATGCTAAACATGCAAAATTTATTTATGACAACAAATTCCAATTCCCACATAATATGCCGGTTCCCAAGTTGACGGCTAGTCCATATGACCAAAAAGTTGTGCTTAGTTGGGGAGATGATCAAACGATGATTAACTATACTGAACGTTACGATCAATTTGGATATAGATTCCAGGGTTATAATGTTTATCAACTACCGGCCGAAAATGCACGGTTTGATGAGAGTTATAAGATTGCCTCGTTCGATCTTGAAGACGGCATTACGGATGTTTATGATAATGATGTTAACCCGGCAACAGAGGAAATTATTCATGTCTTAGCGCATCAGGGGACTGATTCCGGTTTGCAAAGATTCTTGGTTATTGATAAAAATTATTTTACAAATGAAGCGCTTAACAACGGAAGCTTGTATTACTATGCAGTTACGGCATATTATGTTAGTGAGGGATTCGAAATGTTTAAGACACTTGAATCGCAGCTTCAAATAAAAAGCGCCGTTCCTCAGGTTCCGCTCCCGGGTGTTGTTTACGGTGCTTCGGTCGGTGATATATTGAGCATTAATCATTCGATTGGTACAAGCGGCGGTTTTGTTGAAGTGGAAGTTCTAGACCCGCAATTATCGATAGGGAATGAATATGAAATTAATTTCGATGAGGTTGAAGGTACACTTACATGGAATGTTGTAAATCTTTCAACAGATGAAATGCATGTAAGAAATTACGCAAATTTTTCCGGGGGAAATGATAATCCCATTGTTGATGGAATGATAATCCGTGTGATTGATAATCCCGGTAATCCCCTTTCAACAAATGATGTCTTTACATTTACATCGCCTCTAAATATTGTAGACCCGGAAAGGATGCAACTGGATCTTACTATGATAAATGTATTCCCAAATCCGTTTTATGTTGATAGAGCCGGTTCGCAGGAGTATAACGAAAGTTTTGTTTCATTTACGCACTTACCCCAAAGAGCGACAATAAGAATTTTAAATATGGCCGGGCACTTGCTCCGTACTATTGTGAAAGAATCAAATATCCAATTCGAGCAGTGGGATTTAAAAAATGAACACGGCGAAAATGTAAGCAGCGGATTATATATTGCTTTAATAGAATTACCCGACCTGGGCCTTAGCAAAATATTAAAACTGGCGGTAATTTTACATTGATTCAAATTAGGAGGAGTGAGGACTTCTCAAATTCCCCCGGAAATATATTTTGTGGTATAGCTCTATTGGTATTTTTCATCAATCTGTTACGTTATTTTAAATTAGCCCATCTTATTTGAATTTCGTAACTTTCGTAACCAAGAAAAAGGAGAAATTAATAAATGGATTCTAATCTCAGTAAAGACGAACGTTTATGGGGAATGTTTTGTCATTTATCGGCATTAGCTTTTTTTGTTTTTCCCTTCGGTAATATTATCGGTCCTCTTTTTATATGGTTAATTAAAAAGGAGGAGTATCCATTTGTGGATGAGCAGGGGAAAGAATCTTTGAATTTTCAGATCTCAATGACTATCTATGCAATTGGCGCAGCAATTCTCATTGTATTATTAATCGGTATTCCTCTTTTAATTGGTTTGTTCTTTTTAGATTTTATTTTAGTGATAGTGGCAGCAGTAAAGGCAAATGATGGAGTTCATCACCGCTATCCTATGAGCCTGAATATCATTAAATAGTGATAATTACCAGGTTTCGAATTACTTTGAAGTAAAAATACAGGATATTTGAAGTGTAATTATACATGATTTATTTAATTCCTAATATTATTTTAGTATACTTGCAAATTCACTAATATAGTACTAAATTTAACATTCTAATTTCGCCCTTTAAAGGGCGATTTTTGTTTGTATGAAAATGGATAAGAAACACATATTCGCCAAATTCGAAGAAGTCATCAAACTTCAAAGTTTCCTCCTTATCGATCTGGTTTTTCGCGGAGATAACAAAAAAGCAATTATTGAAGTTTTTATTGACGGAGAAAAAGGAGTCAGCACCGATGATTGCGCTAATCTATCTCTTTTGCTGAATTCCCTGATTGAAGAAGAAAATTTAATTGAATCCAGTTATCGGTTGGATGTTTCTTCGCCGGGTATAGAAAGACCATTGAAATTTTTAGCGCAGTACCCGAAACATGTTAATAGAAAATTTGATGTTACTTTTACAGAAGGACAGGAAACAATATCTCTTAAAGGGAAGTTGGTAAAAGTTGAAGGGGAGATTTTGATTTTTTCTGACGGCAAAAAAGAAAGAGAAATTAACTTTAGCAAAATTCAAAAGGCAAATGTATTAATCAGCTTTTGATAATGGAGGCATGAAGGATGAACACAGAGATAGTTGACTCCTTTTCCCAAATGGTGAGGGAAAAGAGTTTAGACAAAGATGTACTTGCTGGAATTATTGAAGAAATCTTTGGATTATTAGTCAAGAAAAAATATGGTCAAGAGGCTAAATACGACGTTGTAGTTAATATGGATAAAGGGGATATAGAAATTTTCTTGGAACGGACTATTGTTGAGGAAGTTCAGGATCCCGATACCGAGATTTCGATTGTAGAAGTAAATGAAAAAGGGAATGAAGAGGAACTTGAAGTAGGTGATGATTTTGTTGAAAAAATTGAACTCGTTACCTTCGGCAGAAGATTGATTAACTTAGCCCGGCAGTCACTTAACCAGAAGATACGCGAAATTGAAAAAGAAATTGTGTTCAATGAATATAACGATATGGCCGGTGAAATTGTTGTTGGCGATATTTACCAGGTTAGAAGAAATGATGTTTTGGTTAATCATAATAAAAACGAACTCCTTCTGCCCCGATCAGAACAGATCCCCAGAGAAAAATATAGAAAAGGGGATACAATACGTGCAATATTGAAAGAAGTTAAAAAGACCCAGAATGGACCGGTAATTATTGTATCCCGTGCCGATAATATTTTCTTAAGAAGATTATTTGAAATCGAGATACCGGAAATTTACGACGGTGTTATTGAGATAAAAGGTATTGCAAGAGAACCAGGTGAAAGAGCTAAAGTAGCCGTTGAGTCTCAAGATGCAAGGATTGACGCTGTTGGTGCATGTGTTGGTATGAAAGGTGTCCGTATTCATGCCATCGTTAGAGAATTGAATAATGAAAATATCGATGTGATAAATTACTCGGAAGATCCGTATGTATATATTCAAAGATCGTTATCTCCTGCAAAATTGAAGCAGATTGAAATAGACGAAGAAAATAAAATATGTACAGTAACAGCCGATAGTGATCAGGTTTCCCTTATTGTAGGAAGAAACGGGGTTAATATAAGATTGGCTATGAGATTGACAGGTTATCATATTGACGTAATTAGGGAAGAAAAACCGTTCGATGAATATGAAGATGATATTGAATTGGTTGATCTTAAAGAAGAATTGGGTGGAGAGCTTGTTGATTTATTAATTAATAATAGGTTCGATACGGCAGTTGAAGTTCTAAAAGCGGGCATCGATAAGTTAAAAGAAATTGAAAGCCTGGATGAAGAAAAAGCGGCGCAAATTATTGAAATAATTAAAAATCAATTTGAAGAAGAAGAGTAGTATTAAAAATTTAGGTAGGTAATCTTATTATGCCGGAAAACTCTAAAGGTAAAAAACTAAGGATCTATAAGTTCGCTTCTGAATACAATCTTGCTTCAGAATCGCTTGTTGAATTTCTTGCTGGTAAAGGATTTGATGTTAAAACTCATATGTCACTTTTAACAGATGAAATGATTGCTGAAATTCATTCTCATTTCAAGAAAGACATTGAAAAGGCCCAGAAGCATTACAGGAAAATTTCGGAATTTCAGAAAAAACGATCGGAAAGACAGGGCGAAGAAACTGAACAGGCCGAAGGTCAACCAGAAGAGGAAGTTAAAGAAACTCCGAAAGAGAAAATTGCTGAAGAGGGGACTATAGAGCCGGTGGCCGAAGAAGTTACGGAAACAGAAGATATATCCGGTGACAAAATTGCTGAAGAATCTGATAAGACTGAATCCGCTGTTGAAGAAGTTGAAATATCGGATAGTGTTGATGTAGATGAAGAAGTTGTAGAAGATGAACAGGACGATAAACTGGTTTTTAGAACCGAATCTGAGAAAGAATTGGATACTAAAAAGAAAGGACTTACAATTCTCGGCAAAGTTGATCTTCATAAAAAGAAAAAACCAGTTCCCAAACCGAAAGAAAAACCAAAACAAGAACAAACTGATAAACCGCTAAACTTAGAGCCGAAAATAACAACTGAAAAGGATTCCGAACTCGAAGATAAAAAAAGCAAGAAAAAGAAAAAGAAAATTCTTAAAGCCAAAAAGAAACCGGGCAAAGGGGATAACGGTGAAGAATTAATAAGGGGCAAAAAGAAGAAAAAAGTTAAACGCCTCGAAGTTGATAAAAAAGAAGTTGATGCCGCTATAAAGCGGACTCTTACCAGTATGGAAGAATCTATTACTGCCGATCGCGCCAGCTTTAGAAAAAAGAAGAAGAAAGAAAAAGCTGAGCTTAATGAGAGAATTTTGGAAGAGCAAGAAAAAGAAAAATCGAAACTGAAAGTATCCGAGTTTATTGCCGTTAACGAATTGGCAAACTTAATGGAAGTTTCTGTTAGCGAAGTTATTCAAAAGTGTATTGGACTGGGACTGATGGTTTCCATCAACCAGCGTTTGGATACGGAAACAATTTTATTGGTTGCGGATGAATTCGGTTTTGAAGTTGAATTTCAGGAAGAATACGCAGCAGATGTATTGGAAGACATCCCCGATGAATCCGAAACATTAGAGCCAAGACCCCCGGTGGTTACAATTATGGGGCATGTGGATCATGGTAAAACTTCGTTGCTCGATTATATTCGTAAAGCCAACGTTGTTTCTGGAGAGTCGGGAGGTATCACTCAGCATATAGGCGCATACCGTGTTCTGGCAGGTGTCGGGAAATACATTGCTTTCTTAGATACACCTGGTCATGAAGCTTTTACGGCTATGCGTGCGCGCGGCGCAAAAGTAACAGACATTGTTGTTCTAATTGTTGCCGCCGATGACGCGGTAATGCCCCAAACAGTTGAAGCTATTAACCATGCTAAAGCCGCTAATGTGCCTATTATTATTGCTATAAATAAAATTGATAAACCTAATGCCAATGTTGATAAAATTCGTCAACAATTGGCAGATAGAAATATATTGGTTGAAGACTGGGGAGGAAAATACCAATGCTCGGAAATTTCAGCCAAGACAGGTCTTAACGTTGACCAATTGTTGGAAAAAATATTGCTTGAAGCGGAAATGTTGGAATTAAAAGCCAATCCGAACAGACATGCACGAGGCACTGTTGTTGAAGCACAGCTTGAACAAGGGCGCGGCGTTACTGCTACGGTTCTCGTTCAAAAAGGTACATTGAAAGTGGGTGATTCTTTCGTGAGCGGTATTTATCACGGCAGGGTAAGAGCTATGTTCGATGAAAGAAATAAAAAAGTGAGCGAAGCAACTCCATCAACGCCGGTTGTGGTACTCGGTTTCGACGGTGTACCTCAAGCTGGGGATACTTTTATTATAGTTGATTCGGAAAGAGAAGCTAGAGAAATTGCTATCAAGCGCCAGCAGTTGAAGCGCGAACAAGATCATAGGCAGGTTAAACTGATTACACTAGATGAAATTGCCAACCAGATAAGTGTTGGCGGATTGAAAGAATTGCCTATCATTGTTAAAGGGGACGTGGATGGTTCGGTAGAAGCTTTGGCCGATTCTTTAATGAAACTTTCTAATAAAGAAGTAAGTGTGAGAGTTATTCATAGAGGCGTTGGCGCCATCTCCGAAGGGGACGTTTTATTAGCTGCTGCATCAGGAGCAATTATTGTTGGTTTCCATGTGCGTCCTAATACTAATGCCAGGAAACTTGCCGAAAATGAAAAAGTTGATATCCGTCTTTACAATGTTATTTACGATGCAATTAACGAAGTTAAATCGGCTCTGGAAGGATTGCTTTCCCCTGTTATCTCCGAAGAATTGGTTGCAACCGTAGAAATACGTGATATTTTTAAAGTACCTAAACTAGGTACTGTTGCCGGATGTTATGTTCAGGATGGTAAGATTACACGTGGTGCAAAAATCAGATTATTCCGCGACGGTATTGTAACTTATGTTGGTGAACTTGCATCGCTTAAGCGTTTCAAAGACGATGTTAAGGAAGTTGACGCCGGTTATGAATGCGGACTTAATATTCACAATTTCAACGACTTAAAAATCGGTGATATTATCGAGGCGTATAAAATTATCGAAACAAAAAAGAAGCTTGAATAATGTCTCATAGATTAGAAAAAGTATCGCATCTTATTAAAGAAGAATTAAGTTTGATCTTCCTTCATAAAATTCAAGATCCGCAGTTCGGATTAATGACTATCACAAATGTGAAAGTATCCCCCGATCTGAAACTTGCTAGGATATATTTTTCCATTTATGAAAAAGAAAAACGCCAGATTGTATTAAATAAATTAAACGACTTGAAAGGATTGATTCGTTCAAAACTGGCCGGACGAATTAACTTGCGTTATGTACCCGAATTAACTTTTTTTATTGATGATACGCTTGATTACGTAGAAAAGATCGAGGGATTGATTAAGAAGATTCACGAAGATGATATCGAAGAACAAAAGTGATATAACGGATTTTGATTTTGCTGCCGGTAAAGTGATTTTGATTGATAAAGAAATCGGGTTTACTTCATTTGATATTATCGCAAAACTTAGAAAAATTTTGAATATTAAAAAGATCGGCCACGCCGGCACTTTGGATCCACTGGCTACGGGATTGTTGATAATTTGTACAGGGAAAAAGACGAAAGAAATTTATAAGTATCAAAATTTAGATAAAAGATATTCCGGGGTAATCACGTTGGGTAAAGTTACTCCGTCTTTGGATGCAGGCTCTGAATTTATTGAAAATAATAGTATTGATGGCATTACGAACGAAATGATTTATAACACGAGGGATTTTTTTATTGGTACAATTTCTCAAATCCCTCCTATGTTTTCTGCCATTAAGCATAAAGGTAAAGCTCTTTATAAGTATGCACGCAAAGGAATTGAGATAGAAAGAGAACCGAGGGAAGTAACAATCTCAAAATTTGAAATCACCAAGATTGAACTCCCTGAAATTCATTTTGATATTTTATGCACAAAGGGGACATACATAAGAGCGATAGCCGGAGATTTTGGCAGCAAACTTGGATGCGGTGCTTATTTAAGCAGCCTCCGCCGTAACGCTATTGGTGAGTTTTCTGTTGAGGATGCTTTTTCTATTGATGAATTTGCCCGGTTTGTTTCGGGTTATTAACTTACTCTGAAATTCTTGAATGATCTTGAAAAATTGTGATGAATTTTTATACTGATACAGATAATATAAAACGCGACAGTAATACGGTTGTTACTATCGGCACTTTTGACGGGATTCACAAGGGACATGTCAATATTCTAAAAGCCGTTATAGATAAAGCAAATGAACTTAACGGCAGGAATTTTGTTATTACTTTCGAGCCTCACCCGCGTTCGGTTGTTTCTGTTGAGTACAAAATGCAGGTACTTACAACTATCGGGGAAAAGAAAGAGTTATTTGAAAAATTGAATATTGAGAATTTACTTGTGATTAATTTTACAAAAGAATTTTCTCAAATGAAATCGGATGAATTTATTAAAAATTTTGTCTTGGATAAAATCGGGGCAAGGCATTTAATTATAGGTTACGATCATAAATTCGGTAAAAATCGCGGAGGTAATGAAAACAATTTACGCCTGATGGGAACCGAATATGGATTTGATGTTACTACTATTCATGCTGTTGAAGAAGGGGAAGACCCGATTAGCAGTACAAAGATAAGAGCTGCTCTGCTTGAAGGTGACCTTGATAAAGCAAACAATTATCTAGGACGGAATTACTCTTTCGAGGGGATAGTTATAAAAGGAGCCGGTAGAGGGAGAATGATAGGTATTCCTACAGCCAATATCGAACCTGCCGATTCCAATAAACTGATTCCGGCAAAGGGAGTTTATATAGTTAAGTGTAACATTGAGAATGAATACCATTTAGGTTTGCTGAATATCGGTATAAGACCGACATTTGAAACCAAACCGGAAATAGTTGTTGAAGCTCATTTATTCGATTTCGATAAAAATATTTACGGAGAAAGAATTACAGTTGAGTTGCTTAAAAGAATCAGGGATGAAAAGAAGTTTGAATCCAAAGAAGATTTAATTAATCAAATCAATGCGGATAAAAACGTTGCAATAGAATTTATAAGTAAACTAATTAATCTCGGTTAATTCTGGGATTACATCGTATAATAAAACTAGGAGTAGTATCATGTCTTTAACAAAAGAAGAAAAGCAGGAAATTATTCAAAAATTCGGCAAAGGTGAGAACGACAGCGGTAGAGCTGAAGTTCAGATAGCACTTATCACAAAAAGAATTAACCAATTAACCGGTCATTTCTCGGAACACAAAAAAGATCATGCTTCCAGAAGAGGATTGATGAAGATGGTTGGAAAAAGACGTAGATTATTGGATTATTTGATTGATAGAGATATCGATAGATACAGAGCAATTATAAAAGAATTAAATATCAGAAAATAGAGGTTGTTTGAATGGTTCATACTAAAGAAGTAGAAATAGGTGGTAAAATTTTATCTATCGAAACCGGTAGATATGCAAAGCAGGCCAACGGCGCTGTAATGGTTCGTTATGGCGATACTATGGTGCTTGTAACAGCAGTTGCCTCCGAGGAAGTAAGAGAAGATATAGACTTTTTCCCGCTGTCGGTTGAATACCGCGAGAAAGTTTTTGCGGCTGGAAAAATACCTGGGGGCTTTTTCAAAAGAGAAGGCAGACCCACAGAGAAAGAGATTTTAAGCTCACGTTTGATCGATAGACCTATCAGACCTCTTTTTGCTAAAGATTATAAAAACGATACACAAATTGCCGCTTTTGTTTATTCTTACGACGGTGAAAATGATTCCGACGTGCTTGGCGCAGTTGGGGCATCGGCGGCATTAACCATTTCCAATATCCCTTTCCTTGAACCGGTTGGTGAAGTAAGAGTTGGGCGAATTAACGGAGAATTTATTGTTAATCCTACTCATACTCAGATTGAAGCCAGCGACTTAGAGTTAACTGTTGCAGGTACGGCCGATTCAATTATGATGGTAGAAGGTGAATCGAAAGAAATGGGTGAAGACGAATTATTAAATGCCCTTAAATTTGCTCACGCTGAAATAAAAAAGTTGGTGCAAATTCAATTGGAGCTAAGAGAAGTTTGCGGCGTACCCAAAATGGAAGTTGTTGAAAAGACATTAGACAACCAATTAGTTACAGCCGTTAACGAATTTGCATTTGATAAAATGAAAGAGATTGTTGGAAGTGTATTGGCTAAAGAAGAGAGAGCAAATAGGAACAAAGAACTTTTGCAAAGTACTATTGAAGCTCTTTCTGAAAAATTTCCCGAGCAGGAAAAGGTGATATTTAATATTCTGCATGATATCGAAAAAGATTTGATGCGCAAAAGAATTTTAGAAGAAGGTATTCGTTTAGACGGCAGGAACACAACACAAGTAAGACCAATTTCTTGCGAGTTAAATATACTGCCCCGTACACACGGTTCTGCTCTTTTTACAAGGGGTGAAACACAGAGTTTAACAACCCTAACATTAGGCACCAAACGCGACGAACAAATTATAGACGGACTACAGGAAGAATACAGAAAAAGATTTCTTCTTCATTACAATTTTCCCCCGTTCAGTGTTGGTGAAGTCGGTCGTTTCAGCGGTGTCGGCAGAAGAGAAGTCGGTCATGGTAATCTCGCAGAACGTGCTCTCAAATACATAGTTCCGCAGGATGATAAATTCCCTTATGTAATAAGAATTAATTCAGACATATTGGAATCAAACGGATCATCATCAATGGCTACAGTGTGTGCAGGTTCGTTGGCAATGATGGCTGGCGGTGTTCCGGTTAAATGCGCAATTGCAGGCATTGCAATGGGATTGGTAAAAGAAGAAGATAAATATGTTGTTCTTACGGATATTCTTGGGAATGAAGATCATCTTGGTGATATGGATTTCAAAGTTGCAGGTTCTGCAAACGGTATAACTGCAATACAGATGGATATCAAGATTCAAGGTATTTCATACGAAATTATGGAAAAAGCTCTTGCACAAGCTAAAGAGGGAAGAGCACATATTTTGGGAGAAATGAACAAAGCTATAAGCCAACCGGCTGAGCAAATTTCTTCTTATGCACCTACATTGCTGTCAACTAAAATTAACCCTGATAAAATCGGGAGCCTGATTGGTCCCGGCGGTAAAGTTATTCAAGGCCTCCAAAAAGAATACGGCGTTGAAATTAATATTGAAGAAGACGGAACCGTAAATATTTCAGGACACGACTCCGATCAGGCAAGAAAAGCAAAAGAATATATCAAGTTAATGATGACAGAACCCGAAGTTGGAAAAGTATACAATGGTAAAGTTGTAAAGATTGCCGAATTCGGCGCATTTGTTGAGATATTACCTAATGCACAAGGACTTCTTCACATTTCGCAGATTGACAATAAACGAGTAAATAAAGTTACAGATGTGTTAAAAGAAGGCGATATGGTGAAAGTGAAATTGATGAAGATTGAGAATGGAAAATTCAGTCTTTCCAGAAAAGCTCTTCTCAACGAAAAAGAATCTGACGATGATAAATCATCTTCAGAGGAACAAGCATAACAATCGTTTTGAAAAATGCTGGATTATTGTGATTCGGCATTTTTCATTTTAAATAGTATGATCATGTTTTTGATATAAGAGTTTTAGAGTAATGAAAGTAGGGAATCTAGATCTCGGTAGGAAGCTGTTACTGGCTCCTATGGCCGACGTTACCGATTCATCCTTCCGTAAGATTGCAAAGGAGTATGGTGCCGGTTTAACATTTACACAAATGGTAAGTGCTAAAGGTGTAATAAGTAATCAATTCGATACTCTCAGATTATTGTCTTTTCATAGATCCGAAAAACCAATCGGGGTGCAAATCCTTGGTAAAGACCCAGAGTTAGTAAATCATGCTGTTAAAGATATCTTAATTCTAAATCCCGATATTATCGACTTTAATTGCGGTTGCTCTGTTGATAAAGTAACAAAACACGGATTTGGTGCAGACATTCTTGAGAAGCCTGATCTCCTTGCTGCTTTAGTTAAAGCGATGGTTGAAGCCTCGGAAGGAATTCCTATTTCAATTAAAATTCGTCTTGGTAAAAATAGAAATAAGATCAATGTTTTAGAAACGGCAAAAATTATTGAGGATAACGGCGCTTCGTTGGTAACTGTTCACGGGAGAACACGTGCCGATAAATATGAAGTTGAAGCCGATTGGGAATGGATTGCCAAAGTTAAGCAAAGTGTAAGCATCCCGGTAGTGGGTAACGGGTCATGTTTTACACCTCAAGATATTTTTAAAATGATTGAAACTACTGGCTGCGACTCTGTAATGGTTGCAAGAGGCGCTTTGGGAAATCCTTTTATCTTTTCAAGATTTAATACATTAGTTGAAACAGGAACCGATCCGGGGATGCCTTCTGTTGAAGAAATAAAAAATACCGCCCTAAAACACTTAAATTATTTAATCGAAAATTTTGGCGAAAATGTGGGATTAAACAAAGCAAAGAAACATACAATTTGGTATTTTATGAACTTTAAGGGAATAAATAATTTTATTGATGAAATACATACTGCTCATCACTATGAGGGTTTCATTGAGATTGTTAATGCTCACGTTGAAAAAATAAAAAAAGATTTATACTCTAGTGACGACTTAAGTGAGATAAACAAAAATTTTAAAAATAAAGCGCTTTTTTGGTTGAAAGACAAATTAGAAAATGATTTTGAAGTCAACAAGGAAGCATTAATTTAAACGAGTTTAAAATGGTAAAAGAAATAATTATTAATTCATCTGCATCGCAGAATAAAGTTGCGATTACAGAAGACGGGAATCTTGTAGATTTTTTTGTAGATCATCCCGAAAAAAGTAGAATGGTGGGGGATATTTACCTGGGAAGAGTTGCAAGGGTATTACCCGGTATAAGAGCGGCATTTATTGATATTGGTTTAAAACATGATGCTTTTTTACACTTCTCGGATATAGACGATAAAATTAACGCCTTACATGAAATGGTTGATGATAATGATGACGACGATGATGAAATAGGAAACGGAGAACACAATTCCAAAGGAAAGGGAAAACCTGTACACAGAGACAATCGTGAACACGAAAGACCCAGAGAAATTCCGAAGCTGCATAAAGGACAGGAAATACTCATCCAGATTATCAAGGAACCGGTTAAAGATAAAGGAGTTCGTGTTTCTTCTTCAATATCTTTACCGGGCAGATTTTGCGTACTTCTACCGTACGATTATAAAATCGGGATATCAAAAAAGATTTCCGATTACAAAGAAAGAAAAAGATTAAAAAGAATTGCGCGGGAAATTCTTCCGAACAACTGCGGGTTGATTATCCGCACTGCCGCAAAAGACCAGGAAGAAAATTCACTTGCAGGGGATTTGAAATACCTTGTTAGAAACTGGAAAGATATTGAAGAGCAATTAAAAACTGCAAAACCCCCCGCACTCCTTTTCAAAGATTTAAGCACAACAACAAGTGTTATTAGGGATTTGTTCACCCCCGATGTATCATCTGTTTTTATCGATTCCAAGAAATTGTTTAAAGAGATTCGGAACTATGTACAGGCATTCCAACCGGCTTTGGCACAAAGGGTGAATTTTTATAAAGCCGCAGAACCTATCTTCGAAGCTTTTAAAATTGAACAGCAGATCAAAACACTAACCGGGAGAAAAGTTTTTATGCCTGCCGGTGGGCACATTGTTATTGAACATACCGAAGCTATGGTGGTCGTTGATGTTAACAGTGGTCGTTATGCAGCAAAAAAAGAACAGGAACAAAATTCGCTTAAAACTGATTTGGAAGCTGCACGGGAAATTGCTCGTCAACTAAGACTCCGTGATATTGGCGGTTTGATTGTAATTGATTTTATCGATTTGGAAGATGAAAGAAATAGAAAGAAGATTTATGATGAATTGAAAAAGGAATTTAAAAAAGACCGAGCTAAAACGGCATTACTTCCGATGACGGAGTTTGGATTAATGCAAATCACTCGTCAGCGTATCCGTGAAAATATTATGCAGTCTATGAATGAACCCTGCCCATATTGCCTGGGCACCGGATGGCTAACTAAAAAATCCCATATGATGCATGAAATTGAAGATTGGTTGAAGCGTTATAAATTGCAGGGAAAGTACAGAGTGCTTCAATTAAAAGCCCATCCTATCCTTATTTCAAAGCTTAAAGAAGGGCGAATTTCTACCATAACAAAACTTCAGTTAAAATATTTTTTCAAAATTAAATTGAAAAAAGATGAGAATATGAGTCCCCAAGCGTTTCAAATATTTGCAGCTAAAACCGGGGAAGATTTGACGGAAGAGTTTGCATAATTCTTTTTATTTATGCAACATGAAAATTATGTTAAGTTTTTTTATAATTAACAACTTCTGAAATAAACTATTTTTTTTGTAAGTTTATCTATAGAAATTATTTATTGAAACGGAATAAGGTTAATAAGCTATGAAATTTTTTATCGATACGGCAAATTTAAATGAAATTAAAGAAGCCGCTTCTTTCGGGATACTGGATGGCGTTACAACTAACCCATCTTTGGTATCTAAGGAAGGAATGAACTTTACCGACTTGTTGAAAGAGATTGTAAAAATTGTTGACGGACCGGTAAGCGCCGAAGTCGTTTCAATTGAACACGAAGGCATGATGAAAGAAGCAGCCGAACTTGTTAAAATTCATAAAAATATTGTTATTAAGGTTCCTCTAATCAAAGAGGGATTAAAAACAATTAAAGCTCTTAGCGATAAAGATATCAAAACAAACGCAACATTATGCTTTTCACCTTCTCAAGCATTGTTAGCTGCTAAAGCCGGCGCTACTTATGTTAGCCCTTTTGTTGGCAGATTAGATGATATAAGCACAAACGGAATGGACATGGTTGCGCAAATAGTTCAGATCTATCAAAATTATGATTTTGAAACTGAAGTATTAGTTGCCAGCATAAGACATCCTTTACATCTTGTTGAAGCAGCTCTTATGGGAGCCGGCGTTGCTACTATTCCTTTTAAAGTAATCGATCAATTAATCAATCATCCTCTTACGGATATTGGTTTAGATAAATTCTTAAGTGACTGGAAAAAACTAAATCAGTAGAGACAAAATGAAAAAGACAAAATTTTATAATATTCATGAAAAATTAGGCGCAAAGATTGTTGATTTTGCAGGTTATCAAATGCCGGTGCTCTATTCTTCTATTATTGCTGAGCACAATGCGGTTCGCAATTCATTAGGCGTTTTTGATGTTTCACATATGGGTGAAGTTTTTATTCGCGGTGAAAAAGCTTTCGATTTTGTTCAAAGTATTACTACAAACGATGTATCGAAATTAACCGATGGAAGAGTGCAATATTCATCTATGTGCTATCCCGACGGAGGCATTGTTGATGATTTGCTTGTTTACAAAATTAGTGATACAGAGTATATGCTGGTTGTTAATGCTTCAAACAAAGACAAAGACTATACATGGATGAAAGAAAACAACAAGTTCGGGGTTGATATTGTAGACGAAAGCGACGAATATTCATTGCTCGCTTTGCAAGGCCCAAAATCAAAAGAAGTCCTCCAAAAAATATGCAATAAAACTTTAGATATGGAATACTATTATTTCTTTACGGCTAAAGTGGCCGGAATAGAAATGATTGTAAGCCGAACTGGTTATACTGGCGAGTTGGGGTATGAACTCTATTTTAAAGGAAATGAACAAGCGGCTGAGCAAGTTTGGAATGCTCTCTTTGAAGCCGGAAAAGAGTTTGATATTCAACCCACAGGCCTTGGGGCACGCGATTCATTAAGACTTGAGATGGGCTACTGCTTATACGGAAATGATATCGATCAAACTACAAATCCTCTTGAAGCAGGTTTGGGATGGATAACTAAATTAAAAAAAGGCGTATTCATTGCAAGTGATGTATTAAATAAAGTTAAAGAAGAAGGCGTTAAAAGAAAATTAGTGGCAATGACGTCGGATGAAAAATCTTTTCCGCGCCATGGTTATGATTTAACAATTGACGGTAAAAAAGTTGGGCACATTACAAGTGGTACAGTTAGCCCCGTTTTAGGTAAAGCTATTGCTATGGGATATGTGGATGCAGTATATGCCAAAGAAGGCGAACGGATTAATTTCTTAATTAGAGGGAAAGAAATCCCGGCAACGATTGTAAAATTACCATTTGTGAAAAAATAAAATGAAAATTAATGTTTTGCTTTCTCCGCTTAATGCGGATGAGCTATATTTTACGGGTAAAACAACAATTGTAATCGATGTGCTGAGAGCTAGTACCGTTATTACTACTGCCTTAAACAATGGGGCTAAAGAAGTAATACCGGTTAATACTGTTGAATTCGGGATGAAAATTTCGGGTAATGCTTTCAGCGGTCATACTATTATTGGTGGTGAGCGCAATACTATTAAAATCGATGGTTTTAATTTGGGGAATTCGCCGCTGGAATATAATGCAGATACTGTTACCGGTAAATCGATAATTCTTTTTACAACCAATGGTACAAAGGCAATTGTAAAAGCAAAATTCTCCGAGAGTGTATTGATTTGTTGTTTTAATAATATCAAAAGCATTGCTAAACATGTTGTTGAACTGGGTAAAGATGTCGAAATTCTTTGTGCCGGCTCTAACGGAATGTTTTGTATTGAAGATACTGTTTGTGCCGGTAAATTGATTACAGAAATTGAAGAAGCAAACGGTGGGGTTAAAATTACAGACGCGGGTAAAGCCAGTGTTGTATTGAACAAATCTTTCGGCAAAAGTATTAATAAAATGTTGAGGGATAGTGAACACGGTAAACTCTTAATTGAGAACGGATTCAGCGATGATATTGAGTATTGTTCGCAGCTGGATATTATCGACAATGTTCCTGTTTATAACTCAGGCGTAATCAAATTGTAAAATACCGATACTTCTACCGTAAAATTAGGAGAAGAAAATAAGGCCAAAAAAAGAATGGCAGCTAAAAAAAAGACACAAAATTCTGTGCCCGGTGACAATTACTTTATCATCTCCATTGATAAAAAGAAAAAGCTGCTGGGCATTTTTCTTTCCGTTTTCGCTTTGCTTATTTTTTTAAGCATCATCTCATATTCACGTTTCGATCAAGCGAATCTTACATATGAATTTACCGACCTCTTTAAAGTTTTTTCGTCCGATCCTGAATTTGTTGCAAGAGTAGAAAGCACTCATAATTGGCTGGGGCTTTTCGGGGCTTACATCTCAAACTTTTTTATAAATTCTACAATCGGTTATTTCTCGCTGGTATTTCCTGTTATTCTTTTTTTGTGGGGGTATTATATTGTTAAAAAGGAAGATTATAAAATTGTTGTTTATATCTCAAACTTTTTAATTGCACTTGCCCTTATACTTGCTACTTTTTTTGGAATGCTAAGGTTCGAACTGGAAATATTTGCGGAAGTAAACGAGCTGTCGGGTAAAGTAGGGGGATTCCTTGGTACGGCTGTTGGGCGTTTATTCGGAGGTCTCGGTTCAATCATCTTTTTGTTTACTCTCCTTTTTGTTGTTTTCTTTATTTCTTTTGATATCAAGCTCGGCAAGATTGTCGAGTTTATTAAAAGTTTTTGGGGTGACGCATTCGATAAAGAAGAGGGAGATGTAAAAATACAATTACCTGTTTCAGACAAAACAGAAGATAATTTAACAAAAATTAAAGACCTGAGAAAAGAGAGGCGGTTGAAAAAGATTTTCGGTAAAAATGAATCGGCCGATGGAATACCGGAGCCGGAATCTTCTCTTGATAAAGAAACGCAGATCAGAATTATAAAAAAAGAAAAACCGGAGCAATTGATTGAACAGGAATTCCCAGAGGATTTGGTAAAAGTAAATGATAAAGATGGGACAGATAAAAAAACAAAACCGAAAGATATTGATACTCCCCCCGTTGATACAGATACCGAAAGTAATTTACCTGATCAATGGGAAGAAAAATTAAAGTTCAATCCTTTGAAAGCGGATTTATTAACTCCTACAAACGGGGAAGATATACAGATTCCGGAAGCAGAATTAAAACGCAATGCAGAACTTTTAAAAGAAAAACTGGCATTGTTTGATATTAAAATTGAAGATATTTCCGTCACACCAGGACCGGTTGTTACTCTTTATGAGATTGTTCCGGCTCCAGGTGTTAAGATAAGCAGGATTGTAAGCCTGGAACATGATATAGCACTTGCAATGGCTGCAAGAGGAATCAGAATCATTGCCCCAATTCCGGGTAAAAGTGCAATCGGCGTAGAAATTCCGAATGCCGAATCACAGATGGTTAGAGCGCGTTCAGTTATTGCTAAATTGAAAGAATCTAAAGCGGAACTCCCGTTGGCATTGGGCAAAACAATTGCCGGGGATATTTATATAACTGATCTTGCAAAAATGCCTCATCTACTTATTGCAGGGTCAACTGGTTCGGGTAAAAGTGTCGGTATTAACATGATCATTACCAGCTTGCTTTATGCCAAACATCCCTCCGAGGTTAAACTTGTACTTGTAGATCCGAAGAAAATTGAATTATCATTTTATAAAAGACTTAGTAAGCATTACCTGGCCGTTTCTCCCGATATAGATGAGGAAATTATTACAAATCCTCAAAATGCCCTTCTAGTTCTTAAAGCAGTTGAATTCGAAATGGAAAAAAGGTATGACAAACTTGCAAAAGTCGGTGTGCGTAATATTGTAGATTATAACGAAAAAATTTCCGACCCAGCACGTGTGCCGAAAAACACTGAAACCATGAAGCATTATAAACTTCCTTACATAATTATTATTATAGATGAGTTGGCCGATCTGATGCTTACATCGGGTAAAGAAGTTGAAGAACCTATTGCCAGGTTGGCTCAGCTTGCACGAGCTGTAGGTATTCATTTAATATTGGCAACCCAAAGACCTTCCGTAAATGTTATAACCGGAGTAATTAAAGCAAACTTCAGCGCGCGTATGGCTTATCAGGTTGCAACAAAAATTGATTCACGCACAATACTGGACATGAACGGCGCGGAGCAATTGCTTGGCAGCGGTGATATGCTCTTTTTACCAGGCGGAATGCCCAAACCGATACGTATACAAAATGCGTTTATTTCTTCGGATGAAGTTGAGAAATTAACTAATTATATATATGTCCAAAAAGGATATTCAAAGAGATATTATCTCCCTTCGATGTTTGAGAAAAAACAAAAAGCCGACGGCAATTTCTTATCCGATTTAGACCCGATGTTCGAAGATGCCGCGCGTTTGATTGTGAGACATCAACAAGGTTCGGTTTCTCTACTGCAGCGAAGATTGAAGCTGGGTTATTCAAGAGCTGCTCGTATTGTGGATCAGCTTGAAATGGCTCAGATTGTCGGTCCTCCTGATGGTAGTAAAGCAAGGGAAGTTTTAGTTGAAGATGATGAACAACTTGAAGCAGTTTTGAGGTCGTTGATATGAAATTGAAATTTTTGTTTTTGGGATTTATTATTCCTGTGATTATCTATTCGCAAGATGCGGATAATCTATTGAATGAAATACAAAATAATTTTGAATCTATCGGCGATTTTAAAGCCGAATTTACTCAAACTGCCAAGCAGGATGCCAAGACAATTGTATTTCAGACATCGGGAATATTCTATTACAAAAAAGGAAATAAATTCAGAGTAGAACTGGGTTCGCAAACTATTGTTTCAGATAATGAATCGCTTTGGAATTATAATGAGATGCAGAAACGCCTTATCGTAAATAATGTTACAGACGATCCTTCGGCGTTTTCAATTGAAAAATATATAATGGAATATCCCGCACAATGTAATGTTTCCGTTTTTAATCAACCTGATGATAAAGATAATGCCGGGATTCTATTGATTCCAAAGAACCTGGATTTGGAGTTTAATTCCGTTAAACTATGGACAAATGATGATAAGGTCGTAAACAAAATTGAACTTGTGGATTTGAACGATATGACAATTACAATCGTGTTGAAGAATATAAAGGTAAATCAGAGCATTGCGGATTCTAAATTCACTTTCGTCCCACCAAAAGGATGTCAAATCGTTGACCTCAGATAGACAAAAATCTCATAGTTTGAAGAAGAGAATCAGCTATATTCTTCCGTTTTTGCTAATGGCAATATTTCTTTTATTTGCATTCTGGAATGTTGATCTTGGTATCGCAGTTGGATTGATAGGTAATGCATCTGTTATGTGGACGTTTTTCTTTTTATTGGTTTTTTATTTTTCCCATTTCATTAGAGCTGTGCGCTGGAAAATAATGATAAGCAGTGTAAAACCGGATACGTCGCTTCTTAACTTATTCGGTACTGTTATGATTGGGTATGGTATTAATTGTGCCGTACCGCGCCTTGGAGAGGTTTACAGGGCTATGTTCTTAGGTAAATGGGAGAACCTTTCACGCACATCGCTTTTAGGGACGATAATTATCGAAAGAGTGATTGATATTCTATCTTTCTCCGTTTCAGTGTTGATAAGTGTTCTTATATTCTCAGGGAATTTGTTCAAAGAATTTGTATGGCTGAAGTCAACAATATATTTCAGCTTCGGTATTTTGATTATTATTATCGGACTGCTAATTATAATAGTTAAGCGAAGAGAAAAATTTTATGCGGTAATTATTAACTTTTTTGGCAAAGCTTCACCTAAGATTGCTGAAAAACTTGCTTACATTTTTGAGATGCTTGCAGAAGGATTCTCCAGTCTTAAAGGGACTAAGAATTATATCTTCGCTGTCCTTTTAACCGTAATTATGATGCTCCTTTATGCTGTTAATAATTATATTGGTTTTTATATGCTGAGAATGGATGAAATCCAAACTGTAACATTCGGGATGGCATGGATATTAATGACAATCAGTTCTTTCGGAGTTGCAATACCTACGCCGGGGGGCACAGGATCGTATCATGCTTTTGTTTTAATTGTGTTGGTAAATTTGTACGGTTTTTCTCAAGAGGTAAGCGCTGCATATGCTTTGTTTACTCATTTTCTTACTTATCTTGTTTTTGTTTTATCAGCATTTGCATTTATTTTCATTATTAATAAAAAACGTATATTGAATGGAGAGAAAAGTGAAAATCTCTTTACAGTTTTCAAAAACGAGAGGGAGAAGGAATGAAAAAATTATTATTATCCATTGTGCTTTTTCTATTTAGTTCATCTCTCTTTGCACAAATCGACATAACAGGAGGAATGGGAATAACTTATGTAAATAATGCGTCGCTTACAGATTATCTTAATATTTTTTTCCCCTCCGATTCAGAGTTAAATACATTCAGCTCAACGGTAGAATTTTTTATTGAGACGGATTACTCGTTGAACAAAAATTACCAAATTGGATTGGAATATGTCTACCAATTATTTTCATATAATACATCTTACGGAGGAGGGGTTGCATATGCCCTTTCATACAGTCATCATAAACCTTCATTTCTTGCTTATTACGTTATATCGGGTACGGGATATAAATTCAAATTTGGCGGTGGACTCGGTTTAAGATTCATATCGCTTAGCGAAAAAATACTTACTACTGCCGATTATTCTGCAACCGGGTTCGGCGTTCTGTTAAAGGCTCAAGGGCATACATCCCTTGGGGGCAATGTTTATCTAAACTTAGGTGTCGATCTTAAATATGATTTCCCGGGAGAACCCAAAATGGGCGATCGATACATTGTAGATAATACAATAGATGAAAATATTAATTTGAACTCTCTTTCGGCCGGTGTTAAGATAGGTATTTCATATTTTTTCGATTAATATATCTGGAATAAATAAATAGGGTAAGATGAAACTAAATATCGGCTGCGGAAGAAATATTTTAGAAGGTTACGTAAACCTTGATATTATCGATTACGGCGGCAATAAAATTCACGACCTCAATTCTTTTCCATATCCATTTGACGATAATACATTCAACGAGATAATTGCCAGTCATATATTGGAGCACTTAAATAGTTTTCATAACACTATCAGTGAGCTTTATAGAATTTCCAAACCAGGTGCAACCATAAAAATATTTGTTCCTTTTTTTCTCAACACAAAATATTTCGGCGACCCTGACCACAAGATTCCTTTTTCAATTCGATCGTTCGACAATTATGAATACATTGGCAACCGCAAATTAAAATTTTATGAAAAATGGAAATTACATCACCGGACTAATTATGAAGGGGGATCTAAATTCCAGATAATCGAAAAAAGATTTAATTTTTCCAACTTCGGAATTCTTAAATGGATGAATTTTTTAATTAATCTTGAGCCTGTTATATATGAACGCTTTTTATCGGGAATTTTGTCCCCTGAAGAAGTTATTTTTGTTCTAAAGGTAATTAAAGAGTAATAATCAAGTGGAAAATTATCTTTTATAATTATAAATAGATTATCAAATCAATCAATTTAAGATGGTTAAAAGTGGATATCTTAGAAGCAATTTTTCTTGGTATAATTCAAGGTCTAACGGAATTTCTTCCCATAAGCAGCACGGGGCATGTTACACTAGCAGGTAAATTGTTAAATCTTATTTCTGCTGATTCCCCCGAAAGGTGGACTTCTTTTATAGCCGTAATTCAACTTGGTACATTAGCTGCAGTTCTCATTTATTTCTGGCATGATCTCTGGGCAATATTTATAAATTTTTTGCGGGATAATTTAACTGAACGAAAATCATTTATTAATCAATCTCATTATTCAAAATTAGGATGGTTCATTATTATCGGCACAATCCCCGTTGTTATAATCGGGCTTGGGTTTAAAGATATAATTGAAGGTTCTTTAACAAAAAATTTAAATGTGATTGCAGGAAGTTTGATCGGATTGGCTATTATTTTGGCAATTGCAGAGAAGGTGGGGAAATTCAAAAAGGAACTGAGTGAATTAAAATGGACCGATGCGCTCTTAATAGGAATTGCACAATCTTTTGCTTTGATACCTGGGTCATCACGCTCAGGCACTACTATTACAGCAGGTTTATTCTTGGGGCTTAAAAGGGAAACAGCCGCACGTTTTTCATTTTTATTAAGCGTACCTGCGGTACTTGCAAGTGGATTATTGGAGTTTTATGAAGCGATGGAGTATATAAATTTTGATGATTTTATTAATTTATTAGCTGCAACAAGTGCCGCTGCCATAAGCGGATACCTTACTATAGAATTTTTGTTGAGGTTTTTAAGGAAGAATTCTACTATTGTTTTTGTCAGTTACAGGATTTTTATCGGTGTTGTTATTTTATTATTAGTCGGATACGGAATTATCAATCCATAGATAATAACAAGTAAACAATAGATTTCCTGACTAATTAAAAGTATTCATGAAGCAATCTGAATTTTTTACTTCGCGTTGGGGTTTAATCCTCTCAACTCTTGGAATTGCTATCGGTACGGGGAATATCTGGCGCTTTTCTCGTATTGTTGCACAAAACGGGGGAGGTTCATTTTTAATTCCTTGGGTTATATTTTTACTTATTTGGTCTTTACCATTGATAATTACCGAATTTGCCATAGGTAAATATTCGAGACTTGGCCCGACAGGGGCTATTGCAAAAACCGCAGGCCGATCATTCGGCTGGATGGGCGCCTTTATAGCTTTTGTTTCTACTGCCATAATGTTTTATTACTCAGTTGTTAGCGGCTGGTGTATCCGGTATTTCGTCTCGGCTTTCACAGGCGATTTATTCAACACGTCCGATCATCTTGTATATTGGGAAAATTTTTCATCGAGTTATCTGCCGGTGTTATATCATATGATAGCTATGCTGATAGGTGCCGTTGTTGTATACCGCGGTATTGTAAACGGCGTAGAAAAAGCGAACAAAGTTTTGGTATCATCTCTATTGGTTATTTTATTCATGTTATTATTCCGGGCTGTAACTTTACCAAATGCTATTGAAGGAATAAAATATTTTTTTACCCCCAAGCTTGATTACCTTCTTAATTATAAAGTATGGTTAAATGCATTAACGCAAAATGCATGGGATACGGGTGCCGGGTGGGGTTTGATTCTTACTTACGCAGTTTATATGAAGAGGAAAGAGGATATATCATTAAACGCAGCCATGATCGGGTTCGGTAATAATTCAATTTCACTCATTGCAGGTATCACGATATTCTCAACGGTTTTTTCCCTAAGCACAGTTGATGCGATGTCCAGCATTACGCAGTCAGGGCCTGCCAACACTGGGCTTACTTTCATTTATTTGCCCCTTCTGTTTTCTAAAATTTCCGGGAGCCTATTTATCAACACAATATTTGCTTCAATGTTTTTTTTGGCATTGTCTTTTGCAGCTACCACTTCTTTGATTTCAATGATTGAACTTGCTACCCGAACATTGATTGATTACGGACTTAAAAGAACCAAGGCATTATATATTGTAGCAATAACAGGATTTTTACTTGGCCTTCCTTCGGCGGTAAATATGAATTTCTTTATTAACCAGGATTGGGTATGGGGAGTCGGCTTAATTTTGAGCGGTGCGTTTATTTCATTTGCAGTAATCAAATTCGGACCTGAGAAATTACGTACACAAGTAATTAACGGCCCGGGGTGCGATTTAAAAATCGGGAAATGGTATAACTATTTGATCACTTATGTAATACCTTTGGAAGTTATTGTGCTTTTAACTTGGTGGCTTGTTTCATCAACTTCATGGGATCCTGAATGGTGGAACCCGTTCCATGCTGAAAATGCAGGAACTTGCTTTTTGCAGTGGGGAATTGTGTTAACTTTATTTATTATCTTTAATAAGAAAATAGTTAATAAAATATTGGAAGATTAAGCTATGGAAATAGAAGCGATATTTACATTTGCAGTTGTAGGTTCTATTGTATGGGGCGGATTTACATTCTTTCTTTCAAAAGCTATAAAATGTGAAAGGAACAAAAATTCAAGTGAGTAAAACCAAAATTACTATACCGTCTATATATTCGATATCGAGTTACTTAAAAAAGGAAAATCTTTTACCAATATATTTTTTTTGCGGTGAAGATATTCATACTATCGAAAATGCCGTGAAAAGCGTGGAAAAATTTGTAACTCCTTTACTTGCATCAGATTTCGATAAGGAAACTATTTCTGCAGAAAAGAATCAAAATATATCGGAAATATTGGACCTGGCTTCTCAGTTTCCCTTCGGAGGGGGGAAGAAATTAATTGTGCTTAAGAATTTTGAAAAAATAGAAGATAAAAAACCTTTCACCGCTTATGTAAAAGATCCCCCCGAATTTACGGTACTGGTAGTAACCCAGAATGGGAAATTGAAAGAAACTCAAAAAGAACCTTATGCCGCTTTATTTGCTTCGAAATATATTTTCGAAGCCCGTAAGTTGAAAGGGGAAGAACTTGTTAACTGGTTAGTGCGTCTTGCCAAAAAAGAAGGAATGAAACTGGACCACGATTTGGCTCAAGCAATTGTTGATATTGTGGGAGATGACAAATCACTTCTCGAAATGCATATGCAAAAATTCTCAAACTATCTGGACAAAGATACAGAAATTACTTTCGAGTTGATTAAAAAAATGATTTCATCAACTAAAGAATATTCAATTTTCGATCTTCAAGATGCTCTTGGTAAAGGAGATAAAGCCAAATCTTTGGTGATTGCATTTAACCTATTGGAAAGCGGTAACGAGCCTGTTTATATTTTTTCTATGCTGTCAAGATTTATTTCAACCGTAGCACAATCACTCGAATTGAGTAAAATGAATATATCAGATAATGATGCAGCAAAATATGCCGGAGTTTCATATTATTACTATATTAATTGCAAAAAAGCCAGGTACTTTCTTAATGATAAAAAACTTTTGGCGGCATCAAGGGCTTTATACCAAGCCGACCTTACTCTGAAAACAACATCGATGGATTCGAAATCTTTAATAGCCATACTTGTAGGACAGATGCTGGCGAAATAATCGATTTGGTATAATTTACTATAATGAAAATAATGGAAAGAATATCATCGAAGTAAAAAATTTTTGAAACAATTTTCTCACTGGACAAGTATAAAACACATTGAAAAATAAGCTTTCTGAATTAACAGACGAAGAAATTATCAAAGTATTCCAGGATACTAATTCGCTGGAAGCTTTTGAGATTTTGGTTAAACGCTACAAAGATCCACTGATGAACTTTGTGTATCGGTTTGTTGGAAGTCGGGATGTAAGCACCGATATTGTTCAAGATACAATGATTAAGTTTTATTTGAATAAGGATTCATACAAGTCGTTTGCAAAATTTTCCACATGGATATATACTATTGCCGGAAATCTTGCAAAAAATGAATTGAAAAGACGTAAAAGAAGAAAAATTTATTCAATTCATCCGGATGATGAAGATAGGGTAATTCAAATTGAAGATAAATCTTTTATCGGCCCCGATAGAGCAGCCGACTCCGGAATTAAAAGTGAGATTATTCAGAAAGCATTATTGAGAGTTAAGGAAGTCTACAGAGAAGTTGTAATACTACGTGATATTGATGGCTTTTCATACGAAGAAATAGCCGATATAACAGGTTTATCAATTGGAACTGTTAAATCGAGGATTAACCGCGGAAGAGCACATTTACAAAAGTTATTAAAAAATATCTATAAAGAGTGAGCCTATGAAAAAGAGCTACGACGAAAAAAAATATCAGGACATTAGTAAAATTCTTAAAAAGATGCCCCGTGTAAATGCACCTGATAATTTCGAATATAATCTTATGACCAAAATTGAAAATGAAAATTTCGGTACTTTGGCCGAAGATAAAGTGAATTTAGGATTCGCATGGAAACTTACCCCAGCTTTGGCATTCCTCACTTCAATTGTTATTCTTTTCTTTGTTTGGAATGATCAAAATGGTGAATTGGAAAATCCGCTTATGAAAATGCCCCGGTCAATTTCACAAACAGAAATTATTCCGGCGGATCATTTGACTACGGGTAATGATGTTGTGGAGAGTTCCACTCAATCCAAATCATTTAAGAAATCAACTCCAAATATTGCCACTAAAAGCGATGATGAGCTTTTTAGGGTAATCGTTGGTTCTAATGATGTAATTTCGAAGGAGAAAGTATCCCTGAATTTAAATGCTGCTAATACGATAGATCTTGATAATTATCTTCATGGGGATGTTCAAAATCCAAGCACCAATAATCGTAGTAGGCTGGTTGGAGGGGGAGAAACATTTGAATTTAATGGATTTTATATAAAGGAACAAACAGATAGGAAACTTCTCGAATCAATTAAAAATCGAGTTGATTCTCTTAGAAGTGTTCAAAATGATTCGCTGGGAAAAAGAGCGATTCTCCCTGAATAGTTTGTTTTAGATAGCAGAGTGGTTGTTTTTAAATTGTAATGTTGCTATTTTTACTAGCTAAAAATTATAAGGAAATGTAGGAAAATGAAAAAAGGAATTCATCCTGTATACAAAAAATGTGAAGTATCATGTGTATGCGGTAATACATTTGTAACTAAATCGACAGTTGACCAAATTAAATTGGAAATTTGTTCTGAATGTCACCCGTTTTTTACCGGGAAACAAAAGATTGTTGACTCTACAGGTAGAGTTGAAAGATTCAACAAGAAGTATGGTGTTAAATCGGCTGCAAATTAATTGTTTTTACTGCAATTGTTGCAGCCTTCCATAAATTTGTAACTTTTTATGAGAATCCATAATTTCATCTAAATTTTGCCTTCCTTGGGGAATTTTCATTAATCATTATTTTAAGAATTTTTAAAGTTTTTTTTTATCTTTGATCGGCAATTTTAATTGATTTGTATTTATTTTTTTGGTGAAGTTATAAATGGAACAAGCTGCAGGTTATTCAAATCTTAATTTATATCAAGGTGTTAGAGGATTAGCCGTAAAAATACTTAATCGGATTGATCGTACTGATGCTTATTTGGATAAACTGCTCGAAATTGAATTGAAAAATTCGGAACTTGCCGGCCCCGATAAATCGCTTCTTTATGAAATTGTCCATGGTGTTACTCGCTGGCAAAATAGGATTGATTGGATTCTCAATGGTTTTTATAAAGGACAATTCTCTAAGTGTATACCCAACGTAAAAAATGCTATGCGGGTTGCACTCTATCAAATTCTTTTTCTGGATAAAATCCCCGAATATGCAGCTGTTAATGAAGCCGTTGACTTTGTCAAAAAATTACAAGGTCAAAAACCGGCAGACCTTACAAATGCTGTTTTGCGTAATATTATCAGAAGCAAAAACGGGATCAGATATCCCGATCCAGAAGAAGACACGGTTGGATATTTAAGCGCTTTCTATTCACACCCGACTTGGCTTGTGAAAAGGTGGTTGAATCGTTACGGCAAAGATTTTACCCGGGAATTATTAATTGCAAATAATAATAAGCCTTCAATGACATTAAGGGTAAACTATCTAAAAACCACCAAGGAAGAATTGAAATCTCTCCTAGAAAAAGTTGAATTAAAATATTCCGATACAAATTATCTTCCGGAGTTTATTAAACTAAGTAAGTTGACAAATATTGCGGACTGGGAGTATTTTGCAAAAGGATATTTCAGCATTCAGGATGAAAGCACAGGACTCCCTTGTAAATTACTTGATGTACAACCGGGGCAAAAAGTTTTAGACTTATGTGCCGCCCCCGGAGGTAAAACAGGACTACTGGCCGATTATATGAAAAACCAGGGAAAACTGTTTGCCATTGATAGGTATGAAAGTAGACTTAAGATTCTTAAAAAAAATTTGGATAGATTAGGTGTGGAGAATGTTAAACTTCTTGCTGTTGATGTTGATGAATTCGTAGAAAAAGAATTTGACAGAGTTTTAATTGATGTACCATGTTCCGGTTTAGGTACGTTACAGAAAAAACCTGATATAAAATGGAAAAGAGATATGGGGGATTTCCCTAAATTAAACATGATTCAAACCGAGTTACTTGAGAAAGGTGCAGGTCTTGTTAAAGTTGGGGGCTATTTGGTATACAGTACTTGTACTATTGAACCGGATGAAAATTTTAAAATTATAAAAGATTTTCTGGGTACTCACCCCGATTATAGTTTGGTTAGTGCAGACGATATTTTGCCGTCAGAATTATTGGATGAAAATGGGTGTGTGCAGACATATCCGCATATTCATTTAATAGATGGTTCGTTTGCCGCAAAAATTAAAAGAGACAAATAAGTTTTTCTAATAAAAATATATTTTGCTTATGTCATCAGAATTATTCAAAAAGTTTTCTGAAGAACTTAAAACCGCCCGCGAGAAAAAAAACATCACACTGCAGCAAATTTCAGGCAAGACGAAAATTAACATCAAATTTTTAGAATCTATTGAGTTAGGGAATTTCGATATAATTGATGAAGTCTATATTCGTGCTTTTCTACGTGAGTATGCACAAATTATAGATCTTGACGGTTTAGATATTTTGAAAAAATATGAAAAATGCAAATCAGGTGTTATTGAAGGAGACGAGGTAATACCTAAACAGAAAGAAAAAGATAACATCACCCGGAAAGTTGAGGGAAAAAAGGATGAAAAACCGGAAAAGAATAATTTGAATGAGGATATTAAAGCAACATCCGGCATTGAAGAGAAAAATGATTTAGAAAATAAAGATGAGGAAGAATCGTCTTCCAAAGCTGAAGATGGTGTATACAAACCAGAAATAGTTGAGTCGGAAAACACCCACAAAAAAGAACAAATCCCAACTACCGTAAAAGAATTCGACGTTATAAAAATGTTATATGAATTGAAAGGGAAAACCGTTGTAATCGGATCGATTGTAGCAGGACTGTTTCTAATTTTTATTATTGTCTATTTTGCTTTTATTAAAGATTCAAAGCCGCATATTGTTTCCGAACGGCCATATGAAGAAGTTATTGAGGAACAGGCTCAAAAGTATGAGACAAAATCGAATACATCGTTAAAAGAGAAATCTTTTAGTATCGATAGCCTTAGTTTGGTTATCACAGCAACAGATACTTCATGGGTAAGAGTTGTGATGGATGATTCGAGAGTTGAAGAATTTATCTTACTCCCGAATTTGAGGAAACAGCTTAGGGCAGGAAAAGATTTCGATATTTTACTCGGTAATTCAGGAGGCATCGGGTTATTTCTCAATGAAGAGTCTCTCAATTTTATCGGTAGAAAAGGGGGAGTTAGAAATATTATTGTAGATAAAAACGGTTATAGGGCTGCCACTACAAGCGAGTCTTCCCGAAATGAGTAATAATTTAAATGAAAGAATTAATTATCTTAAAAGCGAGATCAGAAAACACGATTATAATTATCATGTTTTGGCTCAGCCCTTAATAAGTGATTATGATTATGATCTTCTTCTGAAAGAACTCGAAAAATTAGAATTCGAAAATCCTCATTTAATTACACCCGATTCACCCACTCAAAGAGTATCATCCGATATAACAAAAGAATTCAAATCCGTTCAGCATTCTGTTCCAATGTTGAGTTTGTCAAATACTTATAACGAGAATGAGCTAATCGATTTCGACAGAAGAGTAAAAGAAGATCTTCCTGAAAACGAAATCATAGAATATGTGACTGAGTTGAAAATAGACGGTGTATCAATTAGTCTTATATATGAAAATGGATTTTATTCAAAGGCGGCAACTAGGGGAGACGGAACATTTGGCGAGGAAATAACTAATAATGTTAAGACGATTAAGGCGGTACCTTTGAAAATTAATCTAGGAAGTATTGCTAAAGCCAATCTAAATTCATTTGAAGTGCGCGGTGAAATATTCATGAATATTGATGCCTTTAATAAACTTAATGAAGAACGCTTAGCTAACAATGAAAAGACTTTTGCAAATCCAAGAAATTCAACCGCAGGTACATTAAAATTGCAATATCCTAAAATTGTTGCAGCAAGACCGTTGGATATTTTTACATATTTCTTATTAAGTGATTCAGCAGAATTACAAAGTCAATCCGAGAACCTTGCATTGCTGGAAAAGCTGGGTTTTAAAGTAAACAAAAATTATAAGATTTGTAAAAGTATTCAGGAGGTTATCGAATTCTGCCGGGAGTGGGAAATCCAAAGAGAAAAACTTCCTTATGAGATTGACGGCGTTGTAATCAAGGTCAATTCTCTCAAACATCAAAAAAGGCTGGGGAGTATCGCAAAATCTCCCCGTTGGGCTGTGGCATTTAAGTTCAAAGCCAAACAGGCAATAACAAAATTGCATAAAATTACTTGGCAGGTGGGGCGCACCGGCACTTTAACTCCTGTTGCAGAATTGGAACCGGTAATGTTGGCAGGATCAACAATTAGCAGAGCAACATTACACAATGTTGATGAGATCAGAAGAAAAGACATTCGCGAACAAGATACTGTAATGATTGAAAAAGGGGGAGATGTAATTCCCAAAGTTGTTTCTGTTTTAACATCTGAACGCGGGAGTAATTCTTGTCCGGTGATTGTACCGGCAAAATGTCCCGTGTGTAATTCGAAACTGAATAAACCTGAAGGTGAAGTGGCAATTTATTGCGAAAACCCGGAATGCCCGGCTCAGGTTAAAGGGAGAATAACTCATTTTGCTTCACGTGGTGCAATGGATATCGAAGGGCTGGGGGAGTCTTTGGTTAATTTATTGGTGGACCTGAAATATCTTTCAACGTATTCTGATATCTACAAATTAAGGAATGCCAGTGACGAATTAAAAAAAATTGAACGCTTAGGGGAAAAAAGTATCAATAATCTTGTTAATGCAATTGAAAAAAGTAAAGAAAAGAATTTCAGTAAAGTTTTGTTTGCCTTGGGTATCCGGTTTGTTGGATCTGGAGCGGCTCAAAAGTTATCTGCTCATTTCGGTTCGATAGATAAACTTATGAATGCAAGCGAAGAAGAAATAGAATCGGTACACGAAATAGGTTCCAGCATAAGTAAAAGTATTAAAGCTTTTTTCTCAAATTTGAAGAACATAGAAATAATAAATGAGTTGAAGAAGGCCGGATTAAAGTTTAATATGGAGAGTGAATTTTCAACTTCCACGGAATTGAAGGGTAAAACTTTTGTGTTGACAGGTACACTGGCCTCTATGGGGCGTGATGAAGCTAAAGAAAAGATTATAAGCCGGGGGGGTAAAGTAACTTCAAGTGTAAGCAAAAATACTAGCTTTGTGATTGCAGGGGATAAGTCCGGGTCGAAGTATGAAAAGGCTTCTAAAATGGGTGTAGCAATATTATCTGAAGAAGAATTCTTAAAATTGCTTGGAAATATATAACATGTTTGCTTCGCTAAAAAACAAGCTTGCTAATTTTATTATTAAGAAAAAATATGTTAAGAAAAACCAACCTGTTCTTTCATTTAATAATTTTTTTACAGAGTCGGTTTTTTATTTGGTTATAATGCCCCAAGAGGATAAAGACTTTTTAAATTCATTGAGCATTTTAAAGTTTCTTATCGATAATAATAAAAATATAACGGTTTTTCTCCCCGAAAAAAGTCTGAATTTAGTTCCGGCAAGAGGGAATCTCAAATTTTTAACCTATACCGAGGGAGAAGTTTCCATGCTTAACCTTCCTAAGCGGTCATATGTTAAAAGACTGAAAAAAAAGTCATTTGATGTAATAATTGATTTAAATGTGTTTGATAATGTTTTTGCAGCAGCTATTTCTAATATTATTGAATCAAGTTTTAGAATTTGTTTAATTAGAAATAATTCCGACATTTACTACAATTTACAGTTCCCAAATGATAAAAATAATTCTGAAATTTCTTATAAAAATTTGTTAAATTCATTAGGAATGTTTTAAGTGTAGTGAATTACAGATAATTTTGTATATTTATTTTAAAAATAAACTTTCTTCTACTATGAGCGAAAATAACATAAATTTTGAATTGAAAAGAATCGGGGACATCTCCGTTTTTAAGTTAAGTGAAAAACGTTTTGATGCTCAAATTGCCGGGTTAGTGAAGGGTGAATTTACAATTCTACTTCATGCAGACGATGTTAAGAAATTTGTAGTTGATCTTTCTGAAGTTGAGTATTGCGATAGCTCGGGTTTGAGTGCAATTCTGCTGGCATTCAGAATTCTTCAATCCAACGAAGGGCACATAAGACTTGCATCTCCAACAAAAAACGTAAAATCTCTTATAGAGATTTCACAGTTAAACAGGATCTTACCTATTTGCAACACAGTTAATGAAGCAATAAAGGATTTGGAAAATCTTTAGGTATTCTTCGTGGATAGAACCTTAGATTATGTTATCATTGTTGTATATCTAATTGGTGTTGCTCTTTTCGGTATCATTTCAGGTGGTAAACAAAAATCGGCTAAAGATTATTTTCTGGGAACTAAAGCCGTTCCTTGGTGGGTTGTTTGTTTTTCTATTGTTGCGGCAGAGACAAGTGCGCTTACTTTTATTTCCATACCCGGATTATCTTACCTAACAAATCTCAATTTCATTCAATTAGCAGTTGGGTATCTAATAGGAAGAATTATAGTTGCTCGATATTTCCTTCCATCTTATTTCAAAGGGGAGATTGATACCGCATATGCATTCCTAGGTAATAGATTCGGAATAAAAACCAGGAGGTTTTCTTCAATAATATTTTTATTAACACGAATTGCCGCAGACGGTGTTCGTTTATTTGCAACAGCTATCCCGTTAAAAATTCTTCTCAATATCAGTTACCCTGCTGCAATAATTATTATTACAAGCGTCACTCTTGTTTATACTCTCGTTGGCGGTGTTAGAGGTATAATATGGGTGGACATGATTCAAATGTTTATTTATATAGGAGCAGTAGTTATTGCCGGAGCGTTTTTAATAGGAGAATTTCTTCCTAATGGATTAGATTCTATATTAGAATCAACCAAAGCACAAAATAAATTCAGTGTGATAAATTTTGGATTCCAAGGCGGATTAAAAGAATTTTTCAATCAGCCGTATACTTTAATTGCAAGTTTAGTGGGAGGCTCCTTTTTATCAATGGCATCGCATGGTACCGACCAACTTATTATTCAACGATTGCTTGTAACAAGAAATTTGAAAAAAAGCCAGAAAGCTATTATTGGAAGCGGTATTATTATTATAATACAGTTTATGCTTTTCCTTGGCTTGGGAGTTGGTTTATATGCATACTATGGGGTCCTCGATTTAAGACCTGATGAAATTTTTTCAAAATTTATAATTGAAAATTTGCCCGTTGGTGTAACAGGTTTCATAATAGCAGGATTGTTTGCCGCGGCTATGTCTACCCTTGCAGGGTCAATAAGTTCGTTATCCTCCTCTACTATGTTGGATTTATTTAAAAACTATATATCCCCAAATAACCCCAAAAAAGAATTACTAATTTCTAGAATCCTTTCCGTTATGTGGGGTATTTTGTTAATGTTATCTGCTTTTTTATTTATGAGCATTTCACAACCTGTAATAGAAATTGCTCTTGGTGTGGCTTCATTTACGTTTGGGGGTCTTCTTGGAACTTTTTTATTGGGTATATTTGTAAAGAAGGCAACACAAGAAGACGCACTTGCCGGTTTTGTAAGCGGGATTTTCGCAATGATAACCGTTGTAACTCTTAATCTTGTTGCATGGACTTGGTATATATTCATAGGTGTTACAGTAACAATGGCTGTTGGTACATTACTCAGTTCTTTAAGTAAAAAAGATATTGATGTAAGGTGATGGGAAGTTTTCACTAATTCGCAAAATAATACACAACGGGTACTATTGTTTCTCTTTTCAATAATGTATATAATATAACTAACTCGTTTAATAAGAAATCAGTATATTTATAATAATTTTTGGTTTTACGGATGATTGATAAAAGTATACTCAGAAATATTAAATTAATTGTATTTGACCTAGACGGTACACTTTTGAATGACGAAGGTAAAATTGGCCGGGAAACTCTGGAACTTGTAAATGAATTAAAAAATTATGATGTGCTATTTTCTTTTGCTACGGGAAGACCGCATAGTAGTGTGGGTAATTATGCAAAAGTATTAGGAATATCTGTCCCGATAATTTCATTAGACGGAACTTTAATAAAAACTCATCCGGCTAAGGATATCATTTACATGTCCTATATTCCGGTTAAATATGTAAATAAGGCTTTACGTCTTGCCGATAGGTTTCTTCTTAAAGTAGCTTTATGCCATGATGAAGCAATTTATTATACCGAACAAAACAGTTTAATTCCGAAATTATTGGAAAAGTATGGTGCGGTATATAAAGAAGTTCATGATTATGAGAATTATATTTATAGAACATTGGAGATTATTTTAACGGGTGAATATAGCGAGCCGTTAAAGTATATTGAAAACAAAATGATGTTTCCCTTTAGTTTTGGGCTGTCAACTTCTTTCTACAAATCACATAGTCATTCAGGAGTATATTATTTGGAGATTAGAAGACATGGGAGTTCAAAAGGCACCGGTTTAAAAAGGTTAACAAATCATCTAAATGTTAAAATTAAACACACTGCTGTAATGGGTGATTGGTATAACGATAGAACTCTATTTGAAACAAAAGCGGTAAAAATAGCTATGGCGAATGCCGTACCCGAAATCCAACGGCTTGCCGATTTTATTACCAAAAGAACTAATAACGAAGACGGTACAGCTGAATTTCTAAAAATGGTTCTACAATCAAAGAAAAAATAATATGTTCAAAGAAGAGACAAAAGAAAAACTAAAAACCAGTAAATGGTTAAAAGCATTAATCGTACTTGTTGCAATTTTTCTTATTGTGATAATGTTCCCCAAAGGTGAATCTCTAGAATCCGAGGTTACAGTTGGCTCAATTTGGATTGAAGATGATCTTATTGCTTCCAAAACATTTGAAATACTAAAAGATACGGAAACTTACAACCGAGAGTTGGCCTATGCAGAAGATCGTATATACCCCATCTATCTTAAGGATGATGAAGCAGTTTCTAAAAGTTTGGATTCATTGCGTAATTATAATATTTATCTTCTCAACCTTATTGATGAGGAAATTGTTGACCGCGACCGGAAAAATGTTAATCGGTGTTTTCTTGATCAAAACTCTTACGACTCATTTTTGAATTTGCGGAAAAGAGAGAACATCATTTCGAGGCGCAACCAAAAAACACTAAATGATGTTTTCCGAATTTCACAAGAAGTTCTTGAAAGAATTTATAATCGCGGGCTTCTCAGCAATACTTTCGGGGAAATTGATAAAGATAGTATTGCCGTTAGGGACGGCAAATATGAGAAGATTCATCCCAAAAGATTATATTTAGATCGTAACTCTGTTAAGAACTTTATTGAGCTTTATTTAAGAAATACATTTTCGACCGATATTGAATTAAACAGCACTGTGGAATTGTATATTAATAATTTTATTGTCTCTAATATAAATTTTAGTCCAGATTTAACTAGGGCAGAAATTAATCTAGCAAAGGACAAAGTTTCACGAAATATAGGTATAGTAAACGAGAATGAACGGATAATTGCTAAGCACGATAGAATCACTCAAGATATCAAATTAAAAATTGATTCTTATAAAGTCGCAAAAGGAGAAGACCGTGGATACTGGGGAAGAATGGCTCAAGATACGGGGAAATTTCTCCATATTGCTATTATTCTTCTTCTCTACTCTATTTATTTTTATCTTTTCAGAAAGACGATTTTTCACGATAATGTTAAGCTTTTGCTGATTGCTATTATTATACTCTTAATTGCATTTGTAACATTTCTCATAAGACAAATAAACGTAAATGCACCGGTAGAGCTTCTTATTTTTATACCGGTTGGTTCAATGTTGCTAACAATAATTTTTGATTCGCGCGTTGGATTTTACGGTACCGTTATTATTGCATTAATTGCCGGAGGTTTAAGAGGCAACGATTATATATTCACTGTAATGAATATAGTAGCCGGGGCCCTTGCAACTTACACGGTACGTGATATTAAAAACAGGACACAAATATTCCGTTCATTCCTTTTTATTTTATTGGGGTACGTTCTTTCAATTGTTGCTTTTGGACTTGAACGGTTTGACTCTATCGAAAATATTCTTATTAGTTCCGCCTTTGCTGCTTCTAACGCACTTATCAGTCCTATTTTCACTTACGGTCTAATCATCTTTTTTGAAAGAATATTTAAAATTACTACAGATCTAACTCTTTTGGAATTATCCGATTTTAACACACCTGCATTAAAAGATCTAGCTAAAAATGCACCGGGTACGTTTACTCACTCTATAACTATCGGATCGTTGGTTGAGAGTAGTTCAGAACTGATTGGGGCTAACCCGATACTTGCAAGAGTGGGGGCTTATTACCATGATATTGGAAAATCTTTGGACCCGGCAAGTTTTGTTGAAAATCAATTAGATAAAACTAATATTCATGAAAACCTTGATCCGGCAAAAAGTGCTGAAATAATTTTAAACCATGTGGAACGGGGTATTGGTCTGGCTAAAGAATATAATCTGCCCCAAGAAGTTATCGACTTTATTCCGATGCACCATGGCACAATGGTGGTTTATTATTTTTATGAGAAAGCAAAAGAATTATATGGTAAAGAAAATGTGGATATTAATAAGTTTAGATATCCGGGCCCAAAACCAAACACAAAAGAAACTGCTCTTGTAATGTTGGCGGATGCCTGTGAGTCAACTATACGTTCAATGGCGGATCCTAATCCTCAGAAGGTGGAAAATGTTATTAATAAGTTATTCAGTATTCGGATAGATGACGGCCAATTAGACGAAGCCCCTGTTACACTCGGCGACTTGGAAAAAATCAAGCAATCTTTTTTAAATGTCCTTTTAGGTCAGCACCATAGAAGAATTCGTTATCCGAAACAGGACCAGATGGAAAGCGAAAGTAATGACAAGTAACGTGTATGAAAGAATTATTAAAAGAATATTTATCCGTTCTTAAGTTGGAAAAAAATCTTTCGGAGAATTCCGTTAAATCTTATGAATATGACCTTATTAAATTTATTAATTATGCGAATCTTTATGACATATCTGATTTTAACGATGTCGATTCGGAATTGATATCAAAATATCTTGCCTACCAGCGTAAATTGGGAATCGGGTCTACGAGTTCCGGAAGATACATGTCTTCTATTAAAGGAATTTTCAAATACCTTTTGGGTAACAATTATATTGAGAATAATCCTACCGAAAGATTAGCTTCGTCAAAAATTTCCAGGAAACTACCAGCAGTATTATCTTTTGCGGAAGTGGAAATGATTCTATCAGCCCCTAACAGTAAAACAAAACTGGGTCTTCGAGACAAGGCGCTGTTGGAGCTTTTTTATTCTTCGGGTTTGCGTGTTGCCGAAATAATCGGAATAAAAATAAGTGACCTTTTGTTTAATGAGGAAGTAATCAGGGTACTTGGTAAAGGAACTAAGCAGAGAATTATTCCAATCGGGAGCAGTGCAATTATGTGGGTTACAAAGTATCTTTCTAATTCCAGGCCATTTTTAGAGAAGAAAGGCAAAAGTCTCAACCATGTCTTTCTTAATAACAGAGGGACTAAATTATCCCGCATGGGGATATGGAAAATTGTTGACAAGTATACAAACCAAGCAGGAATAGATAAAGATGTACACCCCCATACTTTTCGCCATTCATTTGCAACGCATCTTTTAGAAGGTGGTGCAGATCTCAGAGCAGTGCAGGAAATGCTTGGCCATGCGGATATTTCTACTACGCAAATTTATACTCATGTGGACAGGGAATATATCAAACAAATGCACAGAGATTTCCATCCACGAGGGTGATGCTTCTTAAGCATTATTGCGATTTAAGACCTTACAATTGTTTTATGAGTAATAATTATTAAATTCGTAAATTATACACCTGATTTTTAAATTGTGGTTTTTGTCAGCAGCCGGGGAAATTGTGACTGAAAAGATTTCCGTTATTTTAATCGTAGGGAATGAAGAAAAAAACATTGTAGATTGCCTGGAAAGTATTAAATGGGCAGATGAGATTATAGTTGTTGATTCCCAAAGTAGCGATTCAACAGTTGAACTAGCGCATAAATATACCGGCAAAATTTTTGTAAAAGAATGGCAGGGCTTTGCTGAACAAAAAGCTTACTCGCTTAGCCTGGCCGCGAATGAGTGGGTGCTGAGTATTGATGCTGATGAAAGAGTTTCTTCGGCATTGAAAACTGAAATAATGAATTTGAATTTCGGTGAATGTAACGGTTATAAAATTCCTAGAGAGAATTATTTTTTAGGTAAACGAATAACCACTTGCGGATGGGATAAAGACCGGCAAATGCGTTTATTCAGGAAGAGTAAAACTAGGCTATCAGATAACCTGGTTCATGAAGGATTTTTAGTGGAAGGGAAAACCGGATCACTTAAAAACCACCTGATACATTATACTCACACTTCAATTGAAAGTACGTTAAAAAAAATAAATACATATTCATCACTGCAGGCTGAAGAGTACGTCAAAAAAAAGAAATCGAGCGCTTCGGCAATTATTCTTCATTCTATTGCCGCGTTCTTAAGATCGTTTATATCTTTGAAAGGATATAAAGACGGTGTGCACGGTTTGATGATTTCCATGTTTAATTCAGTTACAACAATGCTGGTTTATATGAAATTGTGGGAATTGCAAAATTTGCGAATTAAAACTAAAACTAATTGAAAATAATTTTATCATAATATTACTCTTAAATGAATACTTATAAACGAATATTAGGGTTTGTCAAACCATACTGGAAGCATCTCTCAATATCAATGGTTTGCACAATTCTTTTCGCATTATTGAGCGGTGCTTCAATTTATTTGACTATACCGCTTCTTGACACCCTGTTCCAGGAATCCGTAGCATTGACAGATTCAACAACTGTTGAAATCGACTCTACAGCTTTTTGCGCTGAAAAAGAAGAAGAGGGAACAATAATAAGTTGGTTTAACGATCTCCTTGATGGTTTTGTTGCTGCATTCCAGAGTTTTATATTCAGCGGTGACCAGACCAATAGCCTCATTAAAATATGTATTCTTATTCTGCTCACATTTTTATTTAAGAATGTGTTCGGGTATATGCAGGCTTATTTCCTTGCATTTGTTGAGCAGGGAGTAATTATGGATTTAAGGAATCAGGCATACAAGCACTTACACAAGTTACCGATGAGTTTTTTTAAAGGAGAAAAAACAGGTAATTTGATTTCGAAAGTCACCAATGATGTAAACGCAGTTCAGTCAAGCGTATCAGCTGTATTTCTAAACATGGTAAGAGAACCCTTTACTATTTTGGTTTTTCTCGGGATAGCTTTTTCCATAAGTTGGAAGTTAACTTTATTCTCGTTAGGGGTTCTCCCTTTTTCGCTGGTAATAATTAGCTGGATCGGTTTGAAATTAAGAAAGCAGAGTACTTTGCTTCAAGAAAAAATGGCTGACATAACTACAGTTTTGCATGAAACTATTTCGGGTGTTAAAATAGTAAAAGCATTCAGTATGGAAAGCTACGAGAATAACAAATTTATTTCCCATACATTGAATTTCTTTAAACTGATACTTAAGATGGTGCGTATCAGGAACTCGGCAGCTCCAATAACTGAGTTTTTAAGTGTGATTGTAGGAGTAATAATTGTTTTTTACGGAGGTCAACTCGTTCTGGTCGATCATTCAATTAAAGCAAGCGAGTTTTTAGGATTTCTATTTGCAATATTCCAATTGATGACGCCGGTTAAAAATTTGAGCAGCGTAAATAATAGAATCCAGGAAGCAACAGCCGCCGGCGCCAGAGTCTTTGAAATATTAGATACGGAACCGCAAATTAAGGATCCGGAGAATCCTCTTCTTTTGGATGAATTTAAGGATAAAATTGAATTTAAAAATGTTTTCTTCCATTACGATGATTCGCCTGAATTAATTCTGAGCGATATCAATTTTTCTGTCAGGAAAGGAGAGATCATTGCCCTAGTGGGTTCTAGCGGTGCCGGTAAAACCACTCTAGTGGATTTAGTACCAAGATTCTTTGATCCGACAGAAGGGTCAATTACTATTGACGGTATTGATATCAGTCATCTTTCATTGAATAATCTACGTAAGTTTATGGGTATAGTAACTCAGGAAACCGTTCTTTTTAACGAGACGGTTAAAAGTAATATTGCTTACGGATTAGATGATTGTCCAATGGATGATATAATTGCTGCTGCAAAAATAGCAAACGCTCACAATTTTATTACGGAACTCCCCAAAGGTTATGATACACTGATTGGTGAGAGAGGTGCAAAACTATCCGGCGGGCAGCGCCAAAGGATTTCCATTGCACGTGCACTATTGAAAAATCCTCCGATTATGATATTCGACGAAGCTACATCAGCGCTTGATAATGAATCGGAAGTTCTTGTACAGGAAGCTATTGAAAGATTAATGCATGAAAGAACTACTTTTGTAATTGCTCACCGCCTTTCAACAATACGCAATGCAAATAGAATACTTGTATTGGAAGGCGGGAGAGTTGTTCAACACGGTAAACATGAAGATCTGCTGAAAGAAAAAAAAGGTATTTATAGAAAGCTTTATGAACTGCAATTCAGATACGGCGGTAATATTTCCGAATAATTATTTTGTGAGTATTATAACATATGAGCGACATAAAAATATCTTCAATCGTTATTGCTAAGAATGAAGAAGAGAACATAAGACGGTGCATCACCAGCCAACTCAAATGTATTGATGATATTGTGGTAATAGTGGACGACTCTACAACAGACAATACTTTCGAAATCATTAAATCTTTCGGAAGAGTTAATTGCGAAGAAGTTAAATGGCAAGGTTATTCGGGGACAAAAAAATATGCTCTCTCAAAAACCAAGTATGAATGGGTCTTTTGGATTGACGCCGATGAAGAACTTACGGATGAACTGATACAAGAAATTATACTATTTAAAAATTCCCGGCCTGCAGCTTCGGCTTATTCGGTAGCCAGACGCGCTTTCTTTCTTGATAAATGGATTAAGCACAGCGGCTGGTATCCAAACAGGACTACAAGATTATTCAACAAAAGTTTTGCATATTTTAGCGACAACGAAGTACACGAACACATTATTATTGATGGCAAAGTTGAAAAATTAAAATATGACCTCAATCATTACACTGACCCGAATATTCATCATTATTTTGAGAAGTTTAATAAATATACTTCATTGGCCGCGAAGGATTTGGCTTCTAAGAAAAGAAAAGCCAATATGAATGATTTATTATTGAGACCTCTTTTTATTTTCATCAAAATGTATATTTTTAAACGGGGCTTCATGGATGGTATACATGGGTTGATGCTTGCGGTTTTATCTTCAAACTATGTCTTTACAAAATATGCCAAGCTTTGGGAATTGAACAAGTATAACAAATAGAACATTTTATGATAATCGGAATATTACCGAATACTACAAAAGAAGAAATTGTTGAAACCTGCAGATCTTTCGTTGCAAAACTTAAAGATAACGGTTTCGATTTTTTGATCAGCAAAGCTCTTGTTGAGTTAGATAAAAACTTGATGAATGATTTCGGGAAATCCAAGTTTGTAAACAATGATGAATTATGCAAGAAGAGTGAAATGCTGATTTCGATTGGGGGGGATGGTACGATGCTCAATTCTGCATTTGAGGCGCGTAATACTGGAACACCCCTCGTTGGTGTGAACCTTGGTAAACTTGGTTTCCTTGCCGAGTTCGATATCCATCACATGGACAAATTAATAAGCGCTATTAAAAATGAGGAATACGAAATTGAAGAACGCATGGCGCTAACGGCTAATTGCCGGGGTAATACCAATGAACCACTTTATGCTATCAACGATATTGTAGTAGATAAAGGAAGATGGCCTAAAATGATTGAGCTTACCATACAGGTAGATGACGAATATGTTTCGACATTTTCTGCAGATGGACTTATTATTGCCACACCTACAGGTTCAACAGGTTATTCTCTGTCTACGGGGGGGCCGATTGTTAGCCCTAAGGCTCATGCTATAACGCTTAGCCCAATATCTCCTCATACACTTACAATGCGCCCTCTGGTTCTTGCAAGTGATCAGAAAATAAGGATTATTGCTAGTTCGGCTCATAAAACTATACAAATCAATTGCGACGGGCAGCGTGTATATTATTATGATTCACCTGTAAATATTGAAATAGAAAAAAGCGGCAATCCTATTAGACTGGTGCATACAAAGGATAATAATTATTACGAAATACTCAGGAAGAAACTGCTTTGGGGTTTAGACGTAAGAAACACAAACAATAAATGATAGATGAAATGTATAAACAAATATTTGTTTTATTTTTTATTTCGCTTTCTTTGCATTCTGCGCAAGATTTAAATACAATTGCTATTGACGAAAAATCGGGGAAACCTATTTTAATCGGTTATTGCGACAGAAGCGCATTGCAAGATACAAACTTTTCCTGGTGGTTTAATTCAGAGTATGAGAATTATCACCCGGACTCTGTAGATTTACTTCTTATAAAAGAATTGATTGGGAATTTTACGATCGTTATTGTGATGGGGACTTGGTGCGGGGATAGCAGGAGAGAGGTGCCTAGGTTTTATAAAATACTTGATGAGATAGAATTCCCGGAAGAAAATATTATGCTCATCAATGTTGATAGAAAAAAGAAGGGAATTGCCGAAGAGGTGGATGAATTATCGATTGAATTGGTGCCTACAATTATTTTTTTGAAAGATGATGAAGAGATTGGTCGGATAATTGAAACACCGGAAGAGACATTGGAAATTGATACAAAAAAGATTCTCTTTGATAATAAGTAAAAATTGTAATAAGAAGTTAAATGAAAAAGGGGCAATTTTTGGTTGCCCCTTTTGTTAATTCTTACTTACCTCGAATTCAGGCAGTTTAATATTTTCCACATCTTTATATTTTTTCGGTTTCTTGGAATTACCGTTCTTTTTATTTGATACTTCAACCTTAACCGTAGTATCCTTTTTTAACTCGATAGGTTTGTTTTTTACATCCCGGTAAGTGAAAACGTCATGTTTATAATTACGCATTATTATTTTGTTTTCATCCTGGTGGAGAACGTATTTAGGCAATAATGGAATTTTACCGCCGCCGCCGGGAGCATCAATACAAAAATATGGAATTGCCAATCCGCTTATATGCCCTCTCAATTGATCCATAATTTCAATACCTGTTTCAATTGAAGTCCTAAAGTGGTTAGCACCTTTAGTTTCATCCGCCATAAAGAGATAATAAGGTCTAACCCGAATTTTCAATAATTTTAAGAAGAGCTCTTTCATTATAGCAGGATCGTCATTAATGTTTTTCATTAATACAGACTGGTTATTAACTGGGATACCTGCGTCTACAAGCATTGCACATGCTTTAGTGCTCTCGGGCGTTATTTCCCACGGATGATTAAAATGTGTGTTGATATATACAGGTTGATATTTTTTTATCATATTACAAAGCTGCGGAGTAATTCTTTGCGGTAAAACGCACGGCATCTTAGAGCCGATTCTAATAATTTCGATATGAGGAATATCTCTTAATCGTTTCAATACTTTTTCAAGCATGAAATCGGTAAGCATCAAAGGATCTCCGCCCGATAGGATTACATCTCTTATTTCAGGGTGGTCCTCGATGTACTTAAATGCAGATTCCAATTCTTTCATAGAAATCTTATCCGAATTACCCACTTTTCTTTTTCTTGTGCAAAAGCGGCAGTACATACCGCATTGGCTTGATACAAGGAAAAGGCATCTATCAGGATACCTATGTGTAATGTTGGGAACCGGACTCATTCCGTCTTCGTTCAATGGGTCTTCAAACCCATCGAGATCTTCGAGTTCAGCTTTGTCTGGAACACATTGCAGCCATATTGGATCTCCCGGATACCTAATTAGACTAAGGTAATATGGATTAATTCTGGCCTGGAACAAATTATCCAGTTGACTGGCGATATTCTTATCGAGTTTAAAGTTCTCGACTAGTTCGTCTGCCGAATGAATACTATCGCGTATCATTTGTTGCCATAGTTCCATAGAATTGCCCTTTATGTTATTAAGTATTTGCCAAAGACTATTAGATTGTCACCAACTTTATAAAAATCTTTTATTTGAGAAACAATCGAATATTTATTTCTTAGATAAAAATTTCTTGTACCTTCATAGATATCATGCGATGAGGTTTCGGCTAATATCCACCTACCGTCATGTTTTTTTACAAAATCTTCGGCATGAAGCAATAATTGTTTGCCGATACCTTTACTCTGAATCTCCGGATCAACAACAATCCAGTATAAATCAAAAACCGCGTCTGTAAGAGCTCTTTGCCCAGTACAGTGATATCCTAAAATTTTATTATTTTCTTCGTAGACAAATACGTTATAATATTCCTTTTCGGGATTTTCAATAGCTTCGTCTACCAGTTCCAAAGCAACTTTTTTTTCCTCTGATGAAAACAAATTAATTCTATCTATTATAGAATTAACTTGCGGCCTGTCCTTTTCCAACAATCTTCGAATCATACTTTTTCCTGTTCAATGCAAAATTGACAATTCTGCATAAAAGTTCGTCATATGAAATACCAGCTGCTTTAGCAGATCGAGCAAATCCTGAGTCGGTTGAAATATCCGGGTTCGGATTAACTTCAATAACATAAGGAACGCTTCTCTTGTTCAACCTGATATCAACCCTGGCATAATCTCTGCAATCCATTGCTTTAAATGCGTCAACGGCAATAGATATTATTTTATTGCTAAGTCCTTCATCGAAAATTGCAGGGCATTGAGGAATTGTATGTTTGTAATAAATACTTTTAGGAGACCACTTGGCTTCGTATGTAACTATTTTTGGTAAACCTTTAGGTAAACCTTTGAATGTAATCTCCGAAATCGGAAGAGCTTCATCTTTGAGTATAGAGACATTAAGTTCTCGTCCGATAATATATTCCTCTATTAATACATCTTGTTTATAATTATCAAATAAAAATCTAAGCTGTTTCTTCAATGATTGTAAATCTTTTACTACCGAGTATTCCGAAATACCTATGCTTGCATCTTCTTTTAAGAGTTTTAGTATTACCGGGAATTTGAGATTAAAAATCTCTTCATCAATTTTCTTTTTATAATTAACAACCGTGTACTCGGGAGTTCTTATTCCTTTTGCTTTCAAAATTTGTTTTGTTCTTGATTTGATAAGGCAATTACCTAGGCATAATGAAGAATTACCTGTATAATGAATTCCCAGCAGGTCAAATATGCCTGCAATATAACTTTCATAATTTGCGTTCCCTTCAAGAGATTCTACGAAATTAAAAATTATATCGGGAGAGAAGGCAACAATACTATCTATGTTTTGTTTAATGTTACCATTTAAAGCAAATAATGAAACATTTGTGAAATGCATATTCAATGCAGATTGGACGATACCCAGTTGCTTGGAAAATTCTGTTTCAGAAAGATCTACATCTTCATTGTTATCGGAGAATATTTTCCCGATATAATTGTTGTAAAACTTTGCAGGTTCGTTATAACAAATCAATATTTTAGAGTCAATGTTCATATCAAGTTATGTCTTTTAACCGCAGCGTATAATACTTTATTAATCATTTCTTCATAAGTCAGTCCGTATGCACGGGCCGCTTTAGGTAAACATGAATTATCTTTTGGATCGGGGATTGCACCGGGGAGAGGATTTACTTCAATAACATTCGGGATACCATCCGCATCCAAACGAATATCTATTCTACACCAGTCTTTGCAATTTAAAATATTGTATGCAGAAAGAGCTGTTTCTTTGATTTTTGCCTCAATTTGAGGGTCAATTTGTGCCGGGCAGGTAAAAATATCCAATGGATTTTCACGCGTGTCTTCAATCCATTTAGCTTCAAATGAGTATATGGGAACAAGATCTTTCGGAAGTTCACTGAAATTTACTTCAACTATAGGTAATACTTCAGTCTCATCGTCATTGCCTATTAAACCAACCGTAAATTCTTTACCCGGGAGATATTCTTCAACAATGAATGATTGTTTATACTTTCCTATGCTGGCTTCCACCGCAATGTTCAACTGATCCTTGTTCTCGATATAAGAACTGTTAAAAATACCTTTGCTGGAACCTTCGGCCACCGGTTTGATAATAACCGGGTAATCCAGATTGAATTTCTCAAGAGACTTAAGGCTGTCAACAATAAAAAATTTCGGGTTAGGAATTTTATGGTACGAAAGAATTTCTTTAGTGCGCGCTTTATGGAGACACGTAATCAATGTAAGAGGATCGGAACCTGTATAAGGAATTCTCAACATATCCAGCATAGCGGGTATCTGTGCTTCTCTAGATATGCCGTTTAAACATTCGCTGTAGTTAAAAACTATATCGGGTTTAGCAATTTTAAATTTTTCATACGCGTTTTCATTAGCTTCTATCATTGTAACGTTGTGAAATAACTCTAATGAATTTTTAATTGCTGTTATCGTTTCGATCGTATCCCATTCTGCATAGGCATCGTTATAAGAAGAGACAGCTGTGCAATTGAATTTTTCGGTAGGAGCATTCAAGGTTAAGTTTTCTTCCGGCCTTATGTTGTATGTTAAAGCCACATTTAATTTTTTATTTATTTTAAATGAGACTATGCTCAACCCTCAATAAATTTTTTAATGCAATATAAGTAATTATAAATCATATGCAATATTATAAGTAAAAAAAAATTTATAGCAAATGTTTTTCAACAAGTGTTGAAAAAAAATTCGCAATTAAAAAATGCGTGTAAGTGATTGAAGCTAAGCGATGGAATAGTACTTGAGGTTGCTGGAATATCTTTTTAGTAAAGTTGATTTAATGATTTTGTTGTTGTCTTTATGGAACAAAGGGTCGTCATCAATAATATCAAACGCATCTTGTTTTGCTTTTATAAGAAGTTCGGTATCGTTGAGGATGTCGGCATACTTAAGTTCAGGGAAACCGCTTTGTTTTGTGCCGAAGATATCTCCAGGGCCACGCAGCTTTAAGTCAATTTCAGAGAGGTCAAACCCGCTTGTATGATTAACCAATGCGTTAAGCCGTATAATGGATTTATTTTTTTCAATTTGACTTGGCGATAAAAATTCAAAATCATATTTGAATTGGCTTGACCTTACAGCTGATTCATCCTTTGTAACCAAAATGCAATAAGCTTGCTTATCGCTCCGGCCTACTCTTCCCCTTAATTGATGCAGCTGTGATAAACCGAAACGGAATGCATCGTTGATTACTATTATATTGGCATCCGGTATATCAATACCTACTTCAATTACGGTTGTAGAAACTATTACATCGAATTCCTTTTGAGAAAACTTTCTCATAATTTCTTCTTTGTCTTTCCAATTCATTCTGCCGTGAATAAGTCCAACGTTCAAGTTTTGCAAATAAGTTTCTTTTAATTCTTTATAGTGTGTTTCCGCGGCTTTCAATTCCAATTTTTCCGATTCTTCCACAAGGGGAAAAACGACAAATGATTGATAGCCCTCTTTCCTTTTATCGATAATGAATTTATAAATATCGGGAAGTTTTTTTTCGCCCCGTAAATATGTCTTTATGTTTTTCCTGTTTTTAGGCATTTCTCTAATTGTTGAAATATCAAGGTCACCGTAAACAGTCATCGAAAGTGTTCTGGGGATTGGTGTTGCTGTCATAACTAAAACATCCGGGTGATTTCCCTTTGAAATCAAAGCGGATCTTTGAGCGACTCCGAACCGGTGTTGTTCGTCAATTACAACCAAACCGATTCGTTTAAAATCTACATCTCCTTCCAATAATGCATGTGTGCCGATAATTATATTGGTTTCATCATTCTTTATACTTTCCAAAATTTTGTTACGCTCCGTCTTTTTCTGTGAACCAATTAGCAGGGTAACGTTGATTGGAAAATCCGTCAGCATATCATTGATCTTGTTGTAATGCTGCATCGCTAAAATTTCTGTAGGGGCCATTAATGCGGCTTGATATTTGTTACTTACCGCAATAATCATCGCGATCAAAGCAACTATTGTTTTCCCGCTTCCAACGTCCCCCTGTAAGAGACGGTTCATCGGCTTGCTACTTTCCATATCGTGTCTAATTTCTGACAGAACTTTCAACTGGTCTTCGGTTAATTGAAAGGGGAGTGTTTTTAGAAAATCTTTAAGTAAATCTTTAGGTGTTGAAAAAGCATACCCTTTAAGTATGTTTTTTATTTTATTCTTCTTTAAGGCAACCAGGCATTCAATAAAAAAGAGTTCTTCATATTTAAGACGTTTGCATGCATCATTCAAAGAACTTTTATCGGGGGGTATGTGAATATTCCGGATTGCCTCCAATAATCCGGGAAGATTATTCGAACTAATTAAAAATTCAGGCAATGTTTCGGGAAGTTCAACAAGATATTCTTCAACACAACTGCGGATTATCCTGCGAAGACTATAATCACCAATATTTGTTGAACGGAGTTCTTTAGGAAGGCGGTAGAAAGGAATAATTTTGCCGGTGTTTAGAAAATCATCCGATTCTTCATCAGCAAGCCTGTCAAAATCAGGATGTGCAAACTGAAGATGGCCGTACCGTGTTAATACCGGTTTGGAAGAAATTGCATAATATTCTCCTTCATTAAAAATATCCTTGAAGAATTTTATTCCTTGAAACCAAACACATTCAAAATTTCCGGCTTTATCTTTGAACTTAACCTTAAGCAGCTGCTTTCTTGAATAACGAATAACTTCTTTTTCAACAACCTTTCCAATAACCGTGACTTCCCCCACATAGCCGTTAATTACATACTGAAGAACTTTCACGGTGTTTAGTAATGTAGATCTATCAAGATAGCGTGTGGGAAAATAGAAGAGCAAGTCTTTAATGGTGGATATCCCGATTTTTCTAAATGACTCAGCCCGTTTAGGGCCAACAGATTTTAGATATTGAACTGATGCAGAAAGATTATCCGGCATTAGTTGTACAGCCTTATTAGTTTTACAGTTGTTTGGTAATATAAATAAAAATTGGAAAAAGAAAGGGACGAAAATTATCTATCGGATTAATTTTCCGGTTTCATATCTCTAGCCATTAATTCATATGTAGCTTTGAACGGGTCTTTATCTTCGAATAGAATTTTATAGACTGCGGCTGCAATTGGAGTCTCTATATTTAATTTTTGTGATAACTGATAAACAGAACGGGAAGTTTCAACTCCCTCTGCCACCATTTCCATTGATTTGAGAACTTGTTTAAGAGTTTTACCTTTTCCAATTTGTTCTCCGACAAAACGATTACGGCTGTGCTTGCTCATACATGTAACTATTAAATCTCCCATACCCGATAGACCTGTAAAAGTTTCCGGTTGAGCTCCCATAGCAACACCTAAACGAGAAATTTCGGCAATACCGCGTGTCATGATCGCGGCTTTAGTGTTGTCGCCAAATTTAGCGCCGTCTATAATTCCAGCTCCAATTGCGATAACATTTTTCAAAGAACCACCTAATTCAACGCCAATCAGATCTGTTGATGAATATACACGAAAATAGGAAGTCATAAATGCAGCTTGAATTTGTTTTGCTGTCTCCTCATCGTAAGATGCTGCAACAACTGCAGTAGGTATTTTACGGCTTACTTCTTCCGCATGGCTAGGTCCCGAAAGAGCTCCTACATTATTTTTGCTTATGGAAGAAATTTCATCAAGCATTATAGCGTCTACAGTCATTAACGTATCTTTTTCAATTCCTTTAGAGACGCTTACAAAAATAGTATCACTGAAATTATGTTTTTTGATTTTGGTTAAAACGCTACGTATAAATTGAGAAGGGACTGCTATGACAATCATATGTTGTTTTGCTACGGCTTCGTCCAAGTCATGAGTAATTAAAATTTCATTTGGAATTTTAACGCCGGGAAGATAGGTTTTATTCTCACGGATTTTATGCAACTTTTTAGCGTAACTCTTGAAATACTCCCAAAGAATAACATCATGCCCGTTGTTCTGTAAAACAATGGCAAGAGTAGTTCCCCAACCTCCGGCGCCTATAACCGATATACGCATTTGTCACTTATTTTTCTTTGAAAATGAAATCCGATTCTCGCTACCATTAAATAGTCTGCTTAAATTAGCGCGATGAGTATACATAACCAAAAATGCCAGTACAATACTGAAGGGGAGTATTGTGTGATATCCCTGAATGTCTACATGAAATATATTTTCACGTATAATCATAATTAATGGAACGGAAACCGCGGCAGAAATTGATCCAAGAGAAATATACCTTGAAATATAAACAACAATTAGAAACACTCCCAATGCAAACAACATGTCAATCGTAATTATTGTAACTAAAAAACCGAGAGCCGTTGCTATTCCTTTACCCCCTCTAAATCCTGCAAAGGCAGTCCAAATATGACCGATAACTGCTGATAGACCGGCAATGATTTGTATCAAAGTAAAATCGTCGAACGGAGTTACATTATTAAACGGGAAGTTGCCTAAATATAACCTGGCAACAATAATAACCGCAAGAGCCCCTTTTAAGGCATCCAGAATAATAACCAGAACACCATATTTCCAACCCATAACACGGAAAACATTAGACCCCCCCATGTTACCGCTTCCGTGTTCGCGGATATCTATACCTTTTACTACTTTACTTACAATTAGAGCAGTGGGTATTGAGCCGACTAAATAAGACAAGATTATTACTACTAACAAATTAAGCATACATTTATCCCAAACTGAAAATTCATACAAACTTATTGATTTTATAACTTATAAACAATGATAATTGGCTACTCCGGGTTATTCAGCTAATAAAGTAAAAAGAGTAAAATCCGACTTTGTTGTGATTTTGAAATTTTGATACGCTCCCTCAACAAAATTTATTTTTTCACCTAGCTTGCTCACGATAATAGATTCATCCGTGCCGTAGAAATTTTGTGCATATGCAGCTCTCATGGCTTTCATCAAAATTCCGTATTTGAATATCTGAGGAGTCTGAATATAGAAAACATTACTTCTATCAATATATTCCAGAGCGCTATCGATAGATTCGGCTAGTGTATCTCTAGCTTTAAGAGCAACAACCGCGTTCCCAATTTCTTTAGCAGTAACAACAGCAGTATTAAGAATGTCTATCGGGAGAAGGGGGCGTGCAGCATCATGAACGACAATAAGATCATCTTCATTTGCAGATAGGGAAGACAGGGAGTTATAAACCGAGTCCTGTCTTTCCCTGCCGCCTTCAATAACCTTTGTTAGTTTCTCAATTTTAAATTTGTATTTAAGATTATTTATCAACTCAAAGTATTCAGGTTGAGAGGCAACAATAATTTCATCAATAAACTCCGAATTTTGGAATACCTCAAGTGTATATGCAATCAATTCTTTACCTTTTATTTTAAAGTACTGTTTGGGGATATCTTCCCCCAAACGTTTTCCTTTTCCCCCTGAGGGGATGATTGCGTAGGTCTTCATACTAAATTATCAACATTACATCGCCGTAGCTTAAGAAACGGTAGTTTTCTTTCATAGCTTTCTTATAGCATTTTATTACGTAGTCGTAACCGCCGAATGCCGCTGTTAGCATAAGGAGTGTAGATTCCGGCTGATGAAAATTTGTGATCAATTTTTTTGTAATCTTAAATTCGTATGGAGGAAAGATAAATTTATCAGTCCAGCCGTAATTAGGTTTTACAAAACCTTCTGCAGTAACACTGCTTTCAAGTGCCCGGGTTGTACTGGTGCCAACAACAAAAATATTTTTTTTACTGCTTAGCGCCTTATTAATAATGTCGGAAGATTCTTCTGGAATTTCAAAATATTCGGAATCCATTTTATGTTTTGTTAAATCTTCCACTTCAACGGGCCTAAATGTACCCAGCCCGATATGCAGCAGAACAGTTGCAACTTTAATCCCTTTCTTCTTAATCTTATTAATCAAAGCGGGAGTAAAGTGTAAAGCCGCAGTAGGGGCCGCTACCGAACCATCGGTGGCTGCAAATATCGTTTGATAATCTTCGCGGTCTTTCTCTACCGGTTCGCGTTTGATATATGGTGGAAGGGGAGTTTGCCCTATTTCCTCAATTGCTTTATATATGTCGCCGGCGTCTTCGTTAAACCTAACGGTTCTGCCTCTGGAAGTAGTATTGTCAATTACTTCGCACCAAAGATTATCATTAAAATATATTCTATTGCCTATTCTAACTTTTCTTGCCGGGTCAACAATAACATCCCAAATGTTTTCTTCTTTATTCAACTCGCGTAAAACAAAAACTTCAATTTTTGCATTTGTCCGTTCTTTCTTACCGAATAAACGGGCTTGCATAACTTTTGTTTCATTAACTACAAGGACATCCCCTTTCGACATATAATCAACAATATCCGAAAATTTTTTGTGTTCAACCTCCTCGGTGTTTTTATTAAGCACCATCATCTTCGCATTATCTCTTGGTGTAACAGGATATTTTGCGATAGCTGTTTTGGGAAGGTTGTATTTGAAATCTGATAATTTCATTTATGCTCCCATGACTTCTTATAAAAATAATGAAGTTATGATTAGATTCAGAGCCGGAGAAAAAATCTCCGGCTCAATTTATTAATTATTTCTTTTTGGCCTTTCTTTTTGAAACTGCTTTTTTCTTGACAATTGGTTTAACATCTTTCAGGGCAGCTCTTGCAGCAGCCAATCTTGCTATCGGCACTCTGAAAGGAGAGCAACTAACGTAGTTCAAACCGGTTCTATGACAGAATTCAACTGATTCTGGTTCTCCGCCGTGTTCACCGCAAATACCAACTTTCAATTTAGGATTTACCGAACGCCCTCTTTGTGTTCCCATTTCCACCAATTGGCCAACGCCGGCTTGATCAAGTGATTCGAAAGGATCTTTAGGTAATATATCTATGTTAACATAATTCGGTAAAAATTTACCGGCATCATCTCTTGATAAACCGAATGTTGTTTGAGTCAAGTCATTTGTACCAAAGCTGAAGAATTCTGCAACTTCGGCTATCTCGTTGGCTGTAATAGCAGCGCGGGGTAATTCGATCATAGTACCAACTAAGTATTTAATTTTCATACCAGCTTCGGCGAATACTTCTGCGGCTACTCTTCTTACAACTTGTTCCTGAAGCTTCAACTCTTTTACATGACTTACCAATGGAATCATGATTTCAGGGAATACTTTAATACCGGCTTTTGCAACTTCAACAGCAGCTTCGAAGATAGCGCGGGCTTGCATTTCAGTAATTTCAGGATAGCTGATACCAAGGCGGCAGCCCCTGAAACCCAACATCGGGTTGAATTCGTGCAGCGATTCGATTTTCGCTTTTACTTTTTCAACAGACAGATTTAATTCATTGGCAACGTCTGCAATTTCATTATCTGTATGAGGCAAAAATTCATGAAGAGGGGGATCCAAAGTTCTTATCGTAACAGGGAATCCCGCCATGGCCTTGAATAAACCAGCAAAGTCTTCTCTCTGGTAAGGTAATAATTTTGCCAAAGCTTTTTTTCTTCCTTCTTCGGTATCCGAAAGAATCATTTCTCTAACATGAAGAATCCTATCTCCGCCGAAGAACATGTGTTCTGTACGGCAAAGACCTATTCCCGTAGCGCCGAAAGCAATAGCGTTAACAGCTTGATCAGGTTGGTCTGCATTTGTACGAACATCTAATTTTCTTACTTTGTCCGCCCAATTCATTAAGTCGTTGTATGTATTGTATACATCGGATTTCTTGCCGTCCATTTCACCTGTTATAAGAACTTGAACAACTTCCGAAGGTTTTGTTTGAAGTTGACCGAGCATTACTTCACCGGTAGATCCGTCGATAGAAATGAAGTCGCCTTCTTTAATAACAACTCCCTCTTTTCCTTCTACTCTCATTTCACCGGTTTTGTAATTTATATCCAAAGCACCGCATCCAGCAACGCAAACTTTACCCATCTGGCGTGCAACTAAAGCAGCGTGTGAAGTCATACCGCCGCGTGCAGTAAGAATACCATCTGCTGCGTCCATACCTTTAATATCTTCAGGAGAAGTTTCAATTCTCACCAAGATAACATTATTGCCTTCACTTGCCATCTTAACAGCATCCGAAGCTGAGAAAGCAACTTTACCTGAAGCAGCACCCGGCCCCGCATTCAATCCTTTGGTGAGCATTCTGCCAGATTCAACAAGTATTTGTTTTTCAGTAGGATCGAAAATAGGTCTTAATAATTGATTCAATTGTTCCGGATCAATTCTTCTAAGGGCTTCTTCCTTAGAGATTAGTTTTTCTCTTACCATATCAACAGCTATTTTAATGGCGGCAAACCCGGTTCTTTTACCAACGCGGCATTGGAGCATCCATAATTTTCCTTGCTGAATTGTAAATTCAATATCCATCATATCTTTATAATGTTTCTCAAGTCTTTTACGAATATCGATTAGTTGGTTGTACATTTTCTTGTCGTCTTTTTCCAGCATAGCAATTGGTAAAGGAGTTCTAATGCCGGCAACCACGTCTTCACCCTGTGCGTTGAAAAGATATTCGCCGTAGAAAATATTTTCACCTGAAGCAGCGTCTCTAGTAAACGCAACGCCGGTTCCTGAATCTTCTCCCATATTTCCGAATACCATCGATTGAATATTAACAGCGGTGCCCCATTCTGCAGGGATGCCGTTCATCTTTCTATATACAATAGCTCTTTCATTCATCCATGAACCGAAAACAGCTCCCATAGCGCCCCAAAGCTGCTGCATTGGGTCGGATGGGAATTCGTGGCCTGTTCTATTTTTTATTTCAGTTTTAAATTCGTCAACCAATTCTTTTAAGTGATCGGCTGTCATATCGGTATCTTTATGAATGTTGTTTTCTCTTTTCTTTCTTTCCAGAATTTCTTCAAACGGGTCGGAGTCATGTTTGTCTTCCGGTCTTAATCCCAATACAACATCTCCGTACATTTGAACAAATCTTCTGTATGAATCGTATGCAAATCTTGGATTGTTGGTTTTAGCAATTAATCCTTGAACGGTTATGTCGTTCAAACCCAAGTTAAGAATAGTATCCATCATACCGGGCATAGAAGCTCTTGCACCACTTCTAACGGAAACCAACAACGGGTTGTTTTTGTCGCCGAATTTTGCGCCCATTTCTTTTTCAACTTTGGTAAGCGCTGTAAGAATTTGCTGTTTGAGTTCTTTAGGGTATTTGTTATTATGACTATAATAATAGGTGCAAACATCAGTAGTGATGGTAAGGCCCGCCGGTACAGGAAGTCCGATATTGACCATTTCGGCAAGGTTTGCGCCTTTACCTCCAAGTAAGTTCTTCATCTCAGCTTTACCGTCTGCTTTCTTGCCACCAAAAAAATATACGTATTTAGGCGTTTTCTTAGCCATAATTATCCTCCAGTTTTAGTTAAATTGTTTATTTTAGTTCTATGAAATCTTGCTAATTAATAAATTGTTAAAATCATCTTTGTCTTCAATTTCCAATTCAATTTTCAAATAAAAAATATCGATGTCGTCCAATTCCCTTGCAAATTTCGTCAGTTTTACCGCATCTTTTTGAGTTGCGATTACAGAATAGGAGTTGGTATCATAAAATCTTTTTCTTATTAACTGTACCTCCTTTGTAGAATAATTTTTATGATCCGGAAAAAAGAGTTTGTTTTTGGTATCAATCCTATTTTGCTGCAGAATTTTAATAAAGGAATGGGGTTGCGCAACGCCGCAAATTACCAGGCTTTTCTGCCCGATAAATTCTTCTACAGCATAAAATTTATGATCCTTCAAATCATAAAATCCGTTGGTTTTGTAATATGCATAATATACAGGTTTCGCACCGAAATACTTTTTCAACTTAACCGGGATACCTGTTTTCTCTGAAAATTTTCTGTTAATAATAATCAAATCGGCTCGTTCAATGGAAGAAAAGGGTTCACGCATATAACCAAGCGGTAAAAGTTTTTGTTCCAAACGCCCCGCAATTTTTACGAATCTCTGATCGAACATTAGAATGTTTAGATCACGATGAATCCATCTGTGTTGGAATGCATCGTCTAAAACAATAGTATCGAGATCCACGTCATTCAAAAATTTTTTAGTTCCGGCAACTCGCTTTTCTGCCACAGCACACGCAACGGCGCATTCTTCAGCCGTTAGAAAAATTTCATCGCCGCATTTATCAACACTGGTTTTAATTCCTGTTCCGTCTGAAACAAGTAAATACCCGCTCGATTTTCTTCTGTATCCCCGGCTTAATACACCAACCTTTCTGCCGTATGTTTTTAAAGTATTTGCTATATAAATCACCGCGGGTGTTTTACCGCTTCCTCCCACAGTTAGGTTACCAATAGAAATCACCTTCGCATTTACTCTTTTTATGGAGAAATAATTATTATCGAACAAATAATTCCGCATATTTATAATAAATGCATAAATGACTGCAAGGGGAGAGAGCAATATTTTAACTATGCTAAACAATATTTTTCAGCTTCCTTCTGTAATTCATTCAGTTCCAGGCTGCATTCTTCAATTATTTTTGAAGTATTCGCGTAATCCAAAGACTGATCAATAATTTTAGATTGTGAGTAAACTACCGTTATTTTACTAAACGGTTTGGGGATTTCAAATCTATCCCAACTCTTTAATTGATATTTACCGGAATGTGCTACACCTAAGAGCACCAACGGAATATTTGATTTTTTAGCTACTATAACCGCTCCTGCTTTCATTATTCGGGGGGGACCTGTTGGTCCGTCCGGTGTAATGGCAATAGAGTATTTTTCAGCTGCCTGTTCCAGTAGAATTTTAAGAGCTTCTTTACCCCCGATGTTGCTTGACCCGCGCGCCACCTCATAATTCCACTTCTTAAGTAATCTAACTAAAATTTCACCGTCTTTACTTTGACTTACAAGTGCGGCAAAATTTTTCTTACGATTAAGATACCAGGGAATAAGCATAGTACCATGCCAAAAACCAAGAACATAATTTTGATCTTTTTTCTCTAACCTGGAAACAGTTTCCGGATTATGGATTTTAATTCTTACAGTTTTTAAAAGAACATTAATAGCGAAAGAAAGAAAATATAAACCGAGAAAGCGAAGTATGTTTTGTTTGATCGTCTTAAGCTTCATTTAACTTTGCGTAAATAATCTCGGCAACTTTTTGAGATGCCCCTATTTCGCCCAATTTTGTTTTTAAAATTTGCAATTTCCTTTTTAACTTATTTGTTCTTGCGCTGTCTGTTAAAAGGAGTTTTATTTTCTCATAAACATTTTTCGCATTAACATCGGATTGTAGGAGTTCATCAAAAACGGTTTCTCCTGCAATAATATTTGCCAGGGCAATATTTTTAATTTTTACAAGTGATCTACCTATCAAATAAGTTAGCCAATTGGTAGAATAAACCACAATACTCGGCAATCCGAAGAGTCCGGCTTCCAAAGTAGATGTGCCGGATTTGATTATTCCGCATTTGGCATATTTCATCAATTCATAATTGTGCCCTTTGATGAGTTTATAATTTTTAATATTCGTCAACGATTTAAAAATATTCTCATCAATATTTTGTGAACATGAGACCACAATTTGCATATCAAATTCATCGGCAACCATAGCGGCGCCTTTTATACACTCAGGAAAAATTTTATATATTTCCTGCACGCGGCTGCCAGGTAATAGGAGAAGAATTTCTTTATTATTATCTAAAGAGTAGTGATCAGAAAGTTCATCCTTCGAAAGGAAATTATAATCGTTTATCTGTTCGGATAAAGGATGCCCAACGTAATCGGAATTTACTCCTTCTTTATCATACATCTCTTTTTCGAAAGGGAAGACAACAAGCATTCTATCAACAAGCTTTTTAATTTTAGGAATTCTTCCTTTTCCCCAGGCCCAAACCTGCGGTGAGATGTAATAAATAATTTTAATGCCAAGTTTTTTTATTTTCTTAGCGAAACTCAAATTGAAACCTGGGTAATCAATTAGAACAACAGTATTAATATTATTTGTTTTAATCCGTTCCAGTAATTTTGATTGCACTCTTTTGATGAAGGGTAAATGTTTAACAACTTCCACAATTCCTAAAAAGGCCATATCTTTAATATGAAAATCAATAGTCATTCCTTCGGCAATCATTTTATCACCGCCTATTCCGCACAAAAAAAGAGCGGGATCAATAGCTTTTAGCTGTTTGATCAAAGAAGCTCCATGCAAATCGCCCGATGCTTCACCTGCTATTATCATTAGACTGTTGCTCAAATTAAAAAACCAAGTAAATAATTATTAAAATCACAATAACCGAAGCAAACGCCTGCCAGGTTCTTGTCTCCGATTTTACCGCACCTTTGATGTTCAATGGGGGTTGCTCAACTTCAGCGTTTGCAAATGGAGTGAGCTTTGGAATAAACCTAGGAACTGCCTTTGTATATTCTTCGAATTGCTTACCGAAAGTTTTAAGAAGATATTTTTCTTCCTCCGCAATTATCACCCTATATTGCCAATAAAAAAACAAAAAAGCCGCGATGTGTAAATATGGAAATAAAGCCATCGACATAACCCCGATACCCATGTACATCAAAATATTTCCCAAATAGAGAGGGTTTCTTACATAAGCAAAGGCTCCGCTTATAATTAAATAAGTGCCGCCTACTGCGCCGGTAGTCCGGGTTTCGCTTCCTGCATAGCTTATACCCCAAAATCTAAAAAAAGCACCTAAAAGAGCTATTCCAAAACCTATTGCCAAACTTAAAGGAGTTGCTTCTTGAAATATCAGCATCAAGACTAAAAATGGTATGGGTGTATAACTACGATTTTTAAAAATTTTCAACGCAAAATTTGACATTAGTTTTATCCTTGAATATATACTTCTCTTCGTTTAAGTTCGGCCTGGTGCCTTTTTTTAAGTCTCTTTTTATTTTTTAATTCATCGATTTTTTTTATTACCGAATAAAAATTATTGTAAGGAAAATATGTTATCCTGTTGATCTCACAGTATTTTAATAAAGAGTTCTTAGCGAAAATAAAGTCGCAAAATTGTGCGGGACATTTATCCGATAATCCGTCTCCGATATAAACGCTGTAATCTTCATCGGCCGAAAAATTTATTACAAGATTCCTTTTACAATTACCGCACATCGAACATTCTTCATCGGTATGTGGAAAATCCAACATTAACTCACCGTTATTAATAGAAAAGCTGTTGGAATAAAACTCTAAGTTCCCAAGGTTATTTCGTTCTAAAATTCTTTTTATATAATAATCCAAACCGTCACTAAGAATTCTGATTTCAAAATTATTTTCTTTACAATAATTAACGAACTCTTGAAAACCCGCCTCAATTTCAAAAGATTCTAAAAAAGAATCGAATTGATTTTCACTCAGGCTCTCTATGGTTTTGCATAACAGTTGCCATGATTGTTGTGAATTGATCTCGTTGTTGGTCCAACGTTCAATTATTTCAATGGCTTTAACAGGGTCGCCGAACTTCATAAACATTTCTTCTCCCACATCCTTTGAAGTAATTGTTCCGTCGAAATCAACAAATATTTTGAATACTTTATCATTCATAACAATAACTAAGCTATTTCTTCATCGAATTTAACGCCAACGAGTTTTGATATTCCCTCTTCCTGCATTGTTATGCCGTACATTGTTTCGGCAGCCTCCATAGTTCTCTTGTTATGCGTTACAATAATAAACTGTGTGTTAACGCTGAATTCACGAATCAACTTAGTAAACCGGTCGATATTTGCGTCGTCCAACGGGGCATCAACCTCATCAAGAATACAGAAGGGGCTCGGTTTTACAAGGTAAATTGCAAATAACAATGCGGTTGCAGTAAGTGTTTTTTCGCCTCCGGAGAGAAGTTCTATTGAAGTAGGGCGTTTCCCTTTAGGTTTCGCCATAATTTCAATTTTGGATTCAAGCGGATCAATATTTTCGTCGAGACGTAAATCGGCTTCATCACCGGGATTAAAAAGTGTTTGGAAAATATTTCTAAAGTGATTGCGTATCTGCTCAAAAGTTTCAAGAAATAATTTCTGGGCTGTATCATTTATTTCATGAATGGTTTTGATCAAATCTTTTTCCGATTGAACAAGATCTTCGCGCTGTTTTAAAAGAAAATCGAGTCTTTCTTTTTCTTCTTCATATTCGGAATAGGCTAAAAGATTTATAGGCCCTAATGTTTTCAATCTTTCCTTTAAAGAGTGAACTTCTTTATTTGTTTCTTCAAAATTGAACGATTCGAGGTCATCAAATTCTTTTTCTTCAATTTCGAGTGCGTAATCTTCCATTATATTTTCGCGCAGGTTTTCAATCCGTAAAGTTACTTCTTTAACTCTTAGATCGATATTATGTATTTCTTCCGAAATTTCCTGTCTTTCCGTTCTGTTCTTGTTAAGGGTCTTCTCATACTCGGATGATTCTTCTTTAATCGAGTTAAGATTGTTTACTATTTCCGTTTCATGATTAATAAGATTTTGCCTCGAAGTATAATCTTCATCATATTCAATTTGTGAATCTTCCAGGATCAATTTAATTCCGTCAATTTCTTCTTTGAATTTCTTAATATCCGATTCACGTTTATCGCTGGTTTCAATAATATTCGATTTATTTTTTTCTGCTCTTACAACTGCATTCTCAGCATTTTGGAACTGGCCGTGTAATCTTTCCATTTCAAGTTTTTTACTATTCAAATCGGCAACGGTACTATTAAAATCATTCTCAGCCTCGGCAACTTTGTTTTCAAGCTGTGATTTTATTTCTTCAGCTAACTCTTTCTCGTTTCGTTGCGTTTCAATTTCTGCTGTAATTTTTGTGATCTCGTTATCCAACCGATTGGATTCGCTGGCAAGATCGTGGATTTCTTGTTGTGTTATATCTATTTCTTCCGAGGCTTTTTTGTTTTCAAACTCTAGTTGCGAAATTTGTTTTTCGATATTATTCAAATCATTAAGAAGTAATTTCCCCCGGTCTGATAAATCTTTTAGATTTATTTTTGAAATAGCTTCTTCCTTATCTTCGATTTCAAAACGTAATTTTTTCAATTTATCTTCAAAGCCGGGGAGCTCATCAATTAGGTTATCCAATAATTGCTTACGTCCGAAAAGTGTATCGTCCAATCTTGGAGGTGAACCGGCTTCAATTATTCCGCTGCTTTTTACGATATCTCCTTCAAGTGTTACAAAGTTGAAGTCGGGATATTTTTTACTGAGCTCTATTGCCGAACCGAGGTCGCTTAAAATAGCAGTCTTCATCAAAACATTTTGGAAATAGGGGCGCCATTTTACATCGGTTTGAATAACAGAAAAAGACCAGTTAAGGAAAGAATTTTCCTTTGCAATCTTTTTGAGTTTTCTTTTAAGACCGTAGTCGAAGATTTTGCTTAATAATTTATTTTGCTTGTCCTGTTTACGCAATAGGTAAAACGATGCTTTACCAAGGTCGTTCTTTTTAAGGAAAGAAACTGCTTTTTGAAGGTCGTCTATTTTTTCAATTAACAAATTATTCAGGACGCTTTTTAATGATGCTTCAAGAGCGAATCGGAATTTGTTGTCAGTACTCCCGATATCTGCAAACAGATGTTTTTGATTTTGAGTCCATTCATTGTTTTCGATAAGAGCTTTCGAACCGCTAGAGACACCCTCTAAATTTGCAATAAGTGTTTTAAGGAACTCAATTTTATTTTTCAATTCCTTAAATGCACTTTTTTCTTCGAGCTCGCTTTCTTTCAGTATTGAAAGCTCTTTTTCCAATTCATCTTTTTCTTTCTGCTTCTTGGAATAAAGAGATTCGGAATCATGCAGTTTGGTTTCTACCTGAGTTTTTTCTATGCTTAATTCTTCTAAATACCCGACAGTCTTTGCGATGTCGGATGTTATATTCTGAATTTTGTCGTTAAGCTTATCGATGTTATTGTTTATCTTGCTGTGATTATCATTAAGACTTTTGAGCTGATTTTCCAGATTGGAAAGATTACGAAATTTTGTTAATACATCCTCTGTGTGATTTCTTAAAATATTTTTACTTTCCTCAACAGCGGATTGTTTTTCATCAAACGATGATTCGTTGTTCTTCACTTCGATTCTTTTCGTTTCGATGTCAGTGATGAGTTTTTGAATCTGCTCTTTATAGTTAACAATTTGAATTTCAGTTTCTTCAAGTTGTAGTTGAAGTTCTTCAAGTTCCTCGCTGTACTTTTCAATATTTCTTTCGAGTGAGTTCAGCCTTTCTTCGGCAACAGAAATATTTTTCTGTGTGTTATGTATTTTGTCTGTAAAAGTGGTTATTTCGCTCCGTTTAATGTCTAATTCTTTTTCAACGTTACTTATCTTACTGCGGAATATGATTAATTCATTTTCAATTTTTCTTATTTCGTCGTCAATTTCTTCACGTTGAGTTTTTAAAATGCTCAACCGCTCGTTTGATTCTTTTTTTGTTCTATTAAAATGACATAATTCTCTTTCAGCAAGGTCGAGTTCTTTTTCTCTTAGAACAGTTTGAATTTTATTGTACTGATCGGCTTTCTTCGCTTGTCTTTCAAGAGAGCGTACTGTTTTTTCCACTTCCGATACAATGTCGTTAACGCGTGTAAGATCGCCCTTAACATCATCCAATTTTTTAAGGGATAGTCTGCGTCTTAGTTTGTATTTATTAACACCTGCAGCTTCTTCGAACATGTGGCGTCTTTCATCTGCACGGTTGCTAAGAATAGTTTCAATCATCTTCAACTCGATAACCGAATAAGCATTGGTACCCATCCCGGTATCCATGAAGAGGTTGGTAATATCTTTCAAGCGGCAAATATTTTTATTGAGCAGGTATTCGCTTTCACCGGAACGGAATATTCGACGAGTAATTGTAACTTCGGAATATTCGGTGGGGAGCGTACCTGTATCGTTAATCATAGTTAGCGATACCTCAGACATGCCCATCGGTTTCTTGCTTCGTGTGCCGTTGAAGATTACGTTTTCCATTTTATCGCTTCTGAGAGTACTGGACTTTTGTTCACCCAAACACCAGCGTATTGCATCTACAATATTGGTTTTACCACACCCGTTGGGGCCAACAACACCCGTTATACCTTTTGTGAAGTTAAGAACCGTTTTATTTGCAAACGACTTGAAACCGAATATTTCTAATTTTGATAAATACAAAAGTGCTCCCTACACTTAAATCAATTGATATTGTTTAACTGCATTTAAGAAATGATAAATAGTAGATTCAGTTAATTGATAATAAAGCAGGATTCCGCCTATTATCAAAGAAATTACCAGTAGACCATAAAAGTAGACAGTTGCCGGTCTTGCATCAAAAATAACATAAATACCTTTCAGCATTCTTTGTAGCAGCCAAAGCATATAAATTGATATGACAATAAAAACGACTAAATTAATAGAATTTGCAGTTAAAACTTTATAAAGAATTAATTCAACAGGCAGTAATAAAGTTATCGGCAGCAAAGACCAAATAAGTGCGAAAAAAATACTGGAATAATAGACTTTGTTCTTTCTGAAAAAAGAAGCAAACTTAATAACAAGCGTCAATAACAACATCATTGCCAAAGAGAAAAAGAATAAATATATAAACGCATAAGTGGGATGCCATGCTAAGTAACTTATCGTTTCATTCAATCTTTGTGAGCCGAATGATAATAAAGTTTTTTCAAACAGAATATTTGATCTGACGAAAAAGAAAACAATTGTAAATAACAACGAATTGGTTGCAGCGATAATCAACATTAGAAGAACAGAATGCAACCCCGACATTATACGATGATCCCTAATATCTGCAAAAAAATTATAAGGGCGTAAAAGTGCTCTTGTAGAATCTTCTCTGAACCTTCTTTTAGAATTAATCAATAAAGCCATGATTACCGAAAGTGCTAAGCTGGTCAAAATGAAAAGCAACGGGGCATCATCTTTTTGATCACCTATAGGAATAGTAACTCTTGGTCCTTCGGTAAGTTTTGAATGAATAACTTTGTAAGTGAGCCTATTGTTATTTTTATCTTCCCCCGTAATACCCACTGAATAAACATTGGACTTGCTGAAGCCGGCATAAAAAGATGCATAGTCACCGGCAAAGTCTTTTAGAATGCCAATGAAATAAGTGTTTATTTGCAACTCGCGTATGCTGTTTAATAAATCATTATAATACTTTGCCTGGCTTTCAAACGAATTCGGATTCAGGTGACCGCTTGTACTTCCATTGAAAGAAGGATAAACGGCTTCGCTTACAAATAGGTTATTTTTACCGATTTCGGAAACGGCTTGTTTAAATTTTTGTTGGTAATCTGTAATCTGTTTTGAATATAGTTCGATTCCGTAAAAATCCAAATTATCAATTTGTGTTGAGGGAATTCCTATAAATGAAGCATAAGTAAATTTACCGCTTTCTTTGGCAACCAAACCTGTGATATCTTGAATAAAATCTTTTTGAAAAGGGGAATCACTAAGGTAAGAACTTCCTACGCCTACTGAAATAACAGAAGAGTAAGTAGAGTAGTAATTACAAAAATCTTTTGTAAATATATTTACTCTCGTTCTAAATTCTTTATTCTGTGCTAACTCGTCGGTTATTGAATTGATCGGGATTTCAATAAATGCAAATAATCCTTTTTCCTGGCATAACTTTAATGCGTAAGAAGAGGGAACCCTTTTTGCAAACCTTACTGTATTGAAACCCAACACTTTAATAAAATCTAAATCCGAATTAATATCTTCACATGTTGTAAGATCACCGTGTGATGATGAGGAAGGAATATAGGTGACTCCCTTAATTGAAAAGTTATTGCCGTTTAGAATTATACTTTTATCATTTTTGATTAACGAAAAAATTGTGAAAGTCTTTGTTAATTCGTCAATAATATCATCGTCATTAAGTAACTGAATTTTTGCAGTATATACATTCGGATTTTCGGGCGACCATAAAAGAGGATTAAGCAACTCTGCTTTAAACAACGAACTGGAATCCTGAAGATTTTCCAATTTATCGTTAAGTCTGAAATTCCATGAATGATTCTGTTCACCCGAAGAAATATCCAATCTAATTTGTAGCTTTGAATTGGGGGAATTTTCCTTCAGCATTCGAAAAAAGTTTTCACTATCGTTTATATCCAGAGTAAAACTAATTGAAGCTGCGTTAAGTTCATCGTTAAGCATATATTGAATGTTCGTATCGGAAATATTCAGCTTTGGAATAAATTCAAGATTCACTCCGCCGATAATTCCTCCCCTATTTACAGGGAAGAGAAATCTCTGTTTCAACGGAATTGTGGCTTCGTCATCCAGCTGATGAATTACTTTGAGAGAGATTTCATTCGATTGATTCGAATTAAGAAGATCGGCCGGAAGTTGAACTTCAAACGGGGCCATTCCGGGCTGATGCTTGAAAATTACCAGGTTGTTAAGAGAAATTTCTACCGAGTAATTTAATCCAAATATCTTAAGAAAAATTTTATAATTATCTATTTCTATCTGCGAAAGTTCTAATCGGCGCTCATAAACAAGAGTATTAGTCCCTTGAAATGTATTCGGAATATTTACTTGGTATTTTTCGTCCGGATAATCGGGAATGAATATAGTCCAATTATCATTAATTGAAATAACCTTCCTGGAAGGAGAATTCTGCCAATTGTTAGATTCGAAACATTGATTTTGATCTAGAGGCAGCTCTATTATTTTGATCTGGGAAGAGATAGAGGAAAGGGATGCAAAAAATAGAATTAAAGTCAGAAATTTGTCGATTTTGGTCATTTTTTAAATGAATAATGAAAAAAATTCAGACTTTAAATATACTACAAAAGGGGGGGCAAATCAATTGATTTATTAAAGCTATGGATATAATATAATAGTGTTTATTAAGTGTCTCAAAATTTGTGAATCTGTTATTTTTAAGCTGTTTTTATAATTTCCAAAAATGAGTCTGATTTTAAGCATGCTCCGCCAACCAAAGCTCCGTCAATATTTGGTTGTGAGAGTAATTCCTCAGAATTTTCCGGTTTTACGCTTCCGCCGTATTGGATTATAAGATTTTCGGCAGCTTCCGATGAAAAAAGTTCTTTTATCTTGTTTCTGATATACAAATGGACTTCTTCTGCCTGTTCCGGAGAAGCTGTTTTGCCGGTTCCAATTGCCCATACCGGCTCGTATGCAATGATGATTTTAGCTAAATCAAGCTCAGTTATACCCGCAAGACCTTTTTCTATTTGGGATTTAACTATATTGAAAGTGCTTCCACTCTCTCTTTCATCAAGAGATTCGCCTATACAGAAGATGACATCAAGTCCCTTTGCTAAAGCTTTTTTGACTTTTTTGTTGATTAATTCATCAGGCTCGTTAAAGATAGCTCTTCTTTCGGAATGACCGAGAATAACAAATTGACAACCAACACTTTTAAGCATATCGGCAGAGATCTCCCCGGTGTAAGCGCCACTATCCTCAGAGCACATGTTCTGTGCTCCGAGTATAATGCTCGAATTTTTTATAAGAGCGTTGGCAGTTTCCAATGAAGTAAATGGAGGACAGATAATCACATCGGCTTTGGTATTAATATTTTTCAATCCGTTAATTATATCGGAAATCAAGGATACTGATTCCGATAAATTTTTATTCATTTTCCAATTGCCGGCAATTACCTTTTTACGCATGTCATTCCTCATGATTTGTATAATAAAATATAAACAATGATAAACTAATTTACTGCTTCAACTCTTTTAATTCCTGGCACTTCTCTTAATAATGCTCTTTCAATTCCTGCACGGAGGGTCATTTGCGACATTGGACATCCCACACAAGCGCCTGTCAGTTTAACTTCAACAATTCCTTCATCGGTAACACGTACTAATTCGACATCTCCGCCGTCGGCTTGTAAGTAAGGTCTTACTTTTTCAAGAGCATTTTGTACTTTTTCTTGCAATGAATTTTCCATTTTTTCCTCTTAATTATCGCCAAGTGAAATTTCCACTTTGGATTCAGATGATTTTATATTTTGAATACTTATTTGTTGAGCAAGGTTTCTTGAAATTTCCATAATACTATCTGATTGCTTGGAGTCGGGTATATCATAAACAATCGGTTTCCCTTTATCGCCTCCTTCTCTAATTCTTGAATCAATTGGTATTCCACCTAAGAAGGGAACATTAAGGTCCTCTGCCAATCTTTTCCCTCCACCGCTTCCGAATATATCGTATTGTTTTCCAGTATCGGGTGCAATAAAATAACTCATATTTTCCACAATCCCGAGCACCGGCACATTAACTCGGTTAAACATACTAAGCCCTTTACGTGCGTCTATCAATGATACTTCTTGAGGTGTAGTCACAATAACAGAACCGGTAAGAGGAATCGTTTGTACTAATGTTAGTTGAATGTCGCCGGTTCCCGGGGGAAGGTCGAAAATAAGATAATCAAGTTCACCCCAGTTAACATCCGACATAAATTGTTTTACAGCCCCGCTAGCCATCGGGCCGCGCCAAATAACAGGCTGGCTGTCATCAACCAAGAAACCGATCGACATTAATTTGATACCGTAGTTTTCCAGCGGCAGCATTTTTTGTGTTTCGGTATCCTGCATAATTTGAGGCTTTTCATTTATACCCAGCATTAATGGAATGCTAGGGCCATAAATATCAGCATCCAACAATCCAACCTTTGCGCCGTCTTTTGCCAATGCAACAGCAAGGTTAACGGCAACAGTGCTTTTTCCAACACCTCCTTTACCACTTGCTACAGCGATTGTATTTTTAACTTGGGGCAATATTTCGGCTTTCACAGCATTGTTGTGGGATGTAACTTTTGCAGTCATTGTTACATTAATTTTACCGACGTTGTGAATTGCTGATTTTATTGCTTCAACACAATCGTTTTTTATTTTATCTTTTAGCGGACATGCCGGAGTGGTTAATTCGATCAGAACGTCTACGTCTCCTTTGTTTACTTTTATGTCTTTGACCATGTTTAGTGTAACTAAATCTTTATTAAGATCAGGATCGTTTACTTTACGTAGTGCATCCAATACTTCTTCAGCGGCAACCTTAGCCATAGTGTTCTCCTTTCAACAATAATTTTAATAACAAAACTAACAAATATTTTTATTCATAACTAAACTTATTGTATAAAAATTCCTTTGTGAAATAAAAAGTAAAGATAATAGGGTGACAGGTATTATCGAAATAAAAAATAAATGAAGCCAGACTTGAATATAAGTTTAAGTATGCTTAAATTTAATGCGACACAAGGTAAAAGATATGGCTACCATTTCTATAGAAGATTATTTAAAAGTAATATACAACGAAACCAAACTCTACGGTGTGTCAGTGTCAACCTCACGTTTGGCACAGAAGCTTGAAATTTCTAATGCTGCAATAAGCGACATGGCCAAAAAACTTGCAAAACAAGGATTGATAGATTATGCAAAATACCGTGGAATGGTACTTACTCGTAAAGGAGAGAAGATAGCACTAAATGTTATACGCCGTCACCGTTTGTGGGAGACTTTTCTAAATAAATCACTCGGACTCTCTTTGAGCGAAGTTCATACGGTTGCCGAAAATCTTGAACATCACTCTCCTGATTTTTTGATAGAAAAAATTGATGAATATTTGGATTATCCTTCGTTTGATCCCCATGGACACCCGATACCGAAAAAAAATGGTGAGATGCCTAAGCTTTCTGGGGTAATTCCTCTCAAGGAATCTATTTGTGGGAAAAAATATAAAATTGTTATAGTTGACGACAGCAGTACGGAATTAATGAATTTCTTCTCAAAGATTGGTATAATATTATACAATGTTATTAAAGTTAAAGAAAAATTGAATTTTGATAATTCATTCGTCGTATTGGCCAATGGCCATGAAATAACCCTAAGCGATAAAATGACACAAAAACTTTTTGTTACGGAAGCATAAAGAGAGGAGTAAAATTTTGACAGAGCCATTGATTGCAATATTAGTTGTTACAGCCTTTCTTATTCTTACAGCAGTTTTATTTATGCCGGTTAAAGGTATTATTCCTAAATGGAAAAAGTATACTGCCAACACTAAGAGGGTTCTAATAGAAGACGGCCTAAAGCAATTATATGAAAGTGAATATAAAAAGGTTGAATGTAATCTTGAAAAATTTGCCAAGAGTCTTGCCATCTCCCGAGATGAGGCTCTCAATCTGATCGATCAATTAAAGATATTGAAATTGATTATTTGGAGTGAAGGTATCCCGCATCTTACTAGTAAAGGTCAGGCCTATGCATTGAAGGTGATTCGCATTCACAGGCTTTGGGAGAGATATCTTGCCGATGAAACAAGCGTTAAAGAAACAGATTGGCATCCCCAAGCGGAATTGCAAGAACATAAGTTAACTATAGAAGAAGCAGACCGGTTAGCTGCTCAACTTGGAAATCCTTTATTTGATCCGCATGGTGACCCGATTCCTACTGCTTCGGGAGATATTCCAAAACATAAAGGAGAACCCCTCACTCAGTTTAAACAGGGCCAAACCGGAAGAATAACTCATATTGAAGATGAACCCCCGGCTGTTTATGCGCAGATAGTTGCCGAAGGGCTTCACGTGGGGAAACAAGTAAGAGTAATCGAAATTTCAAATGAAAGAATAAAATTTATTGCTGATGCCGATGAATGTATCCTCGCACCAATATTGGCAGAGAATATTACAGTAGAACTAATTGAAGATGAAAAAGATGTCCAAGGAGAATTTATTCTTCTCTCTTCATTAAAGCAGGGGGAAAAAGCAATTGTAGCAGGGTTGTCTAAAGCATGCCGCGGTCAACAGAGAAGACGACTAATGGATTTCGGCATTGTACCAGGTGCGGAGATTATAGCCGATCTCTCAAGTCTGGGTGGTGATCCGGTTGCTTACAGAATAAGAGGGACAACCATTGCATTAAGAAATCAGCAGGCAGATCAGATATATATTCAAAACGTCGAAAAAGAAACTAAGGCAGCCTAAATATGACAAATGAGAATCAATGTATAAATTGTCCTGTGCATAATGTTGGAAACCTGGTCAAACTGGGAATCAATATGGAAGAGTTTGATTTTGTGGTAGCATTGGCGGGAAATCCCAACACAGGAAAAAGTACGGTTTTTAATAATCTAACAGGACTGAGGCAGCACACCGGTAACTGGCCGGGTAAAACAGTCACACGAGCAGAAGGGGCTTTTTCTTATAACGATAAAAAATTTAAAATAGTAGATCTCCCCGGAACCTATTCACTTCTTTCGACCAGTACCGATGAGGAAGTTGCGCGTGATTTTATTTTATTCGGTCAACCAGATGTTACTGTGATTGTAATTGATGCAACAAGGGTTGAAAGAAATTTGAATTTAACTTTGCAGGTTTTGGAAATAACAGACAGGGCAGTTATCTGTTTGAATTTGATTGATGAAGCAAAACGAAGAAAACTTGAGATTGACGAGAGAACTTTATCACGGGAACTTGGCGTACCGGTAGTTCCAGCCGCAGCACGGCAGGGTGCGGGTATGCAGGAATTATTAAAAAGCATTTTCGATGTTGCATCGGGTAATTATATTTGCAAACCGCATCGTGTAAGTAATTATCCTAAAACACTAACAAAAGCGCTGGATAATTTAATTTCACAAATTGGACTGGTATTCCCGAGTCTTCCGAATGCAAGATGGGTTGCCCTGAGATTATTGGAAGGGGATCAAAGAATCATAGATGCAGTTAAAAGCGGTGAACTTGGTACATTATTAAAAGATAAAGCCGGCGTATCTGCCGTTAGTGAATAAAGGGGAAATATGAGTACTAAAATTGGAGAAGAGTATCAATCAATTTTGGATAATGCAAACAACTTACGTTGGGAAATTGGAGAAGGATTTCATGATTCGCTTATGGAATCACTTTATGCCGATGCATCGGAAATTGCCGGTAAAGCAGTTTCTTTTAAAGGACTAAAACCAAAATATGATTTTGATAGAACAATAGATAAAATTGTAACGAGTAAGTGGCTTGGTTTCCCGATTATGTTTTTATTGCTTGCTCTTGTTTTTTGGTTAACTGTTCAGGGGGCTAATTATCCATCGAGATTATTATCGTCATTGCTGCTGGATACAATTCACCCGGTATTAAAAAATTTTTCTCTTATTATAGGAGTACCAAGTTGGTTAGCCGGCGTATTAATTGATGGTGGATATCTAGCAGTTGCGTGGGTAGTTGCTGTTATGCTTCCCCCCATGGCAATATTTTTCCCGATGTTTACACTGCTGGAAGACTTTGGGTACCTGCCTCGCGTTGCTTTCAATATGGATAGCCTTTTTAGAAGGGCAGGGGCACACGGCAAGCAGGCTCTTACAATGAGCATGGGCTTTGGTTGCAATGCTGCAGGAGTGGTTGCAACTCGAATTATAGACAGCCCGCGTGAACGATTGATAGCAATTATTACCAATAACTTTTCATTGTGCAACGGGCGCTGGCCTACACAGATTTTGATTGCTTCGATATTTATTGGGGGAGTTGTTCCGGCTCATCTTGCCGGATTGGTTTCAGCTGCCGCAGTTGTTGCGATAGCGCTGCTGGGGATATTTCTTAGTTTGGCAGTTTCTTGGGGATTATCAAAAACTCTATTAAAAGGTGAAGCATCGGCATTTAGTTTGGAGCTACCTCCTTACCGTCCGCCAAGAATTCTTCAAACATTGTATACATCCTTAATCGACCGTACAGTTTTTGTATTGTGGCGTGCAATTGTATTTGCTTTTCCCGCCGGCCTTGTTATATGGATTGTGGCTAACGTTTATATCGGTGATCTGAGTTTGGCCGAGCATTTCATTGAATGGACTAATCCTTTCGGTTGGTTTATAGGACTCAACGGAGTTATTTTATTGGCATATATTATTGCTATTCCTGCAAATGAAATTGTTATCCCTACAGTATTAATGTTAACGGTATTGTCTACAAGACTTGGTGATATAGGAGCAGGAGCAGGAATTATGTTCGAACTTGATTCCGTAACAAGTACCGCGCAGATTTTAGAAGCAGGGGGATGGACTTTACTTACAGGAATCAATTTGATGTTGTTCAGTCTTCTTCATAATCCATGCTCAACAACTATTTACACCATTTATAAAGAAACAGGAAGTATAAAGTGGACTACCATTTCCACTTTCCTTCCAATAATAATGGGCCTTCTTGTATGTTTTTTTGTCGCCCAGTTTTGGTTTTTGTTCTCAGGGATTTGATATTTGTTTATAGGAAGATTATTTGAAAATTAGATTCAGAAAATGAATTGATCACTTCGAGTACTGAAAAAAATAAAAGGCGCGGGCGCATTCTTGAATATTTAACGCTTGGCTGGAATATTATTGAAGCGATAGTTTCAATAATTGCAGGGATTGCTGCGGGAAGTATTGCACTTGTAGGATTCGGGATTGATTCAATTATAGAATCAATATCCGGTGCAATATTGTTGTGGCGGTTAAAAGCCGGCCCCGGTGGGGAAAAAAAAGAGGTAACTGCTCTTAAACTTGTCGGTGTTAGTTTTATCTTACTTGCGATTTATGTTGCATACGAATCAGCAACATCATTGATTTTTCATGAATCACCTGATACAAGTCTAATAGGGATTGTTATTGCTGCATTATCATTAATAGTTATGCCGGTATTAGCCCATGAAAAAAGAAAAGTTGCTTCGGCGTTAAAGAGCAAAGCTATGAAGGCCGATTCGCGCCAGACTGATTTATGCGCTTACTTATCTGCAATACTGTTAATTGGTTTGGCATTAAACGCTTTATTCGGTTGGTGGTGGGGAGACCCTATAGCAGGATTAATTATGGTTCCAATCATTGCCAAAGAAGGATACAATGCATTGAAAGGTGAGCAGTGCGAATGTCATGGCTAATTATATTATTTGACTCGGTTTAGTGGGCAAAGGATCGGATGGGTGCTGGGTTGTATGGTCCATCAACCATTCCTGAAAATTTATCTTTTTTTCAGAATCTTGCTTATTGTTGGATAAATATTTTCCTGAAGAAAGTAATACTCTTCCTTTTACATTGTCATTCAATGCTGTTTGAAGCAGTGATTCTATCACATATTTTTTTAGGTGACTGTCTTCTATTGGAAAAGTAATTTCAACTCTTCGATCCAAATTTCTCGGCATTAAATCGGCACTGCTTAAATAAACTTCATTATTACCATTATTAAAAAAGTAAAAAGCGCGGCTGTGTTCAAGGAATCTTCCTACAATGCTGATTACTCTAATATTTTCGCTCAATCCCGGAACTTGCGGTACTAGGCAGCAAATACCTCTAATAATCAAATCTATCTTTACGCCTTTAGATGAAGCTTCATACATTGCAGCTATCAATACAGGATCAACTAATGAATTCATCTTGAAAATTAAATGTCCTTTGCCTCCCATGTCAACATTTTGTGTTTCTCTTTGAATGAGATGAAGAAAACTGTCTCGAACATTAATCGGGGAGACCATTAACTTTCTATAGTCTTTTTGTTCTGAATAACCGGTTAGGAAATTAAAAACTTCAGATACATCGGCACATATTTTATTGTCGCTTGTAAATAGACCAAGGTCTGTATAAACTTTTGAAGTAACCGGATTGTAATTGCCGGTTGAAAGGTGAACATATCTTTTAACCCCTTCAAGTTCTTTGCGAACAACTAAAGTCATTTTTGCGTGAGTTTTAAGTCCCACCAATCCATAAACAACATGAATACCTGCTTTTTCAAGTTCGCGGGCCCAGAATATATTATTTTCTTCGTCAAATCTTGCTTTGAGTTCAACTAGAACTGCAACTTGTTTTTTTCTCTCTGCGGCTTCAATCAAATATTTTACGACTGGTGAATTTTGCCCCACCCTGTAGAGTGTTTGTTTAATGGCAAGCACGTCCGGATCTTGAGATGCAGCTTTAATAAAATCAATCACCGGGGTAAATGCGTGATATGGATGATGGAGCATCACATCATTCTGGCGGATTATCGAAAATATATTGTCCCCCTCTTCGAATATTGGAGGAGTAATTGGATAAAACGGTTTTTCTTTTAAGTGGTGTAAAGGCAGATCGTATAAATAAAGTATATTACTTAATCCGAGAGTTCCGTCAATTATATGAATGTCTTTTCTGGTTATTTGCAAATTTTCAGTTAATGTATCTATCATAAAATCGGGCATGTCTTTTTCGATTTCCAATCTTACAACCGAGCCGAATTTTCTTAGTTTAATATTTTCTTCGATTAGCTCAAGTAAATCATCTGCTTCGTCTTCTTGGATTTCTATATCTGTATTTCTTGTTATTCTAAACCTGTACGCATTTAAAACTTCCACTCCTGTGAAAAGAGTTGAAAGATTGTTCTCAATTAAATCTTCCAGCCAAACAAATTTAATGCAGGAATCCGTTCCATTCTGTTTTCCTTCCGTTTTAACTATTCTTTCTACCCGGATTAATCGTGGTAAGATGCTGGGAATTTTAACTCTTGCAAAGTGCTTTTCGCCGTTGGGCTTTTTGATAAGTATGGCAAAACTTAAACTAAGATTTGAAATATATGGAAAGGGTCTGCCGGGATCAAAAGCAAGGGGAGTTAAAACCGGATAAATTTCTTGGTCAAAATATTTGGCAAGTTCAATTTTCTCTTCCGGTTCTAGGTCGTTTATTTTAAGAATATGAATATTGTTATCTGCAAGTTGAGGGACTATGCTGTTGTTCCAATAATCGTAAATTATTTTTAACATTGGGCTTACTTCCTGTTCAATTCCTTTCAACGCTTGTGCAGGCGTGAGCCCGTCTATGGTGGGTTCAATAACCTGAGCATGAATCTGCTCAATCAAACCCGATACACGGATCATGTAAAATTCATCGAGGTTGGAAAAAAATATTGAAATAAATTTAATTTTTTCCAAAAGAGGTAATTCCGGGTTCAGTGCTTCTTCAAGAACTCTCCGGTTAAATTCCAACCAACTGATATCCCTGTTGAAAAAATTTTGAGGTTCGAAATATTTTTTTAAATATTTTTTGTCGAAGTTCATTCCGTTCCGTAAAAATTAGCATTTAAATATATGTCTTTCTGTAATTACTTACTTCCATATTGCAATCGGATACCTCTTTTCCCCCTAATTTTGTTCAATCTTTTTTGCCGATGAAAAACTATCAAGATCATAATCAATCACCTTTTCCGGCATGGGGAGGCGCTTAATTGTAACTTTTGCTTTTTCAAAAAATTCTTCTGCAAGAGTATCATGGTATTCCGAGAAAATTACTATTTCTTTTATGCCTGCGGTGATTAATGCTTTTGAGCAATTTGTACATGGCATATTTGTAATATAGGCAGTTGCTCCTTGTGTACTTATTCCGTGAGACGAACATTGAAGTATTGCATTCATCTCTGCATGAATAGTTCTCACGCAATGGTTGTCTACTATCATGCAGCCGGCTTCTTCGCAATGAGCATCCCCTGGGATTGAACCGTTGTAACCTGTAGATAAAATCTGTTTATCTTTAACTAATACACATCCGCAATGCATTCTTGGGCATGTTGCCCTTTCGGAAACCAGCATTGCAACTTTTAAAAAATATTCATCCCACGATGGTCTTTTGGTGCCTCCGGCTTTCATTTATTTTTTCTCCCGAATTCATTGTAAAATTTATTAATCCATTCTTTTTTGTAAATTTATAATTGCAGATTCTTTTATTCCCAACGCCATTAATTATAATAAATAATGGAAGAAGATATGAAATTAGTTCAAAAAAATGCATACATAAATGGAAAAATATTCACATGCAATTCTAATCAGCCATGGGCCGAATCAGTTGTAACATATGGCGATAAAATTTTATTTGTTGGTACTAACGATGGAGCGGCAAAGTTTATTGATCCCGGAACAGAATTAATCGACTTAACCGAAAAGCTGATGCTACCGGGCTTTATTGATTCTCATCTTCATTTAATGACGGGAGGGTTCTCCCTTATGAATCTTGATTTGGGAGATGTTAAAAGCAAAAAGCAATTCCGTAATAAAGTGGAGCAATACTTAATTAAAAAAAACCCTTGTTGGATAATTGGCGGTAATTGGGACCATTATAACTTTGATGAAATGAATCTTCCATCAAAAGAATGGATAGATTCAATTACTCCAGATATCCCCATGTTTGTTACCCGGTCAGATCTTCATATGGGATTAGCAAATTCCAAAGCCTTAAGTTTGGCCGGAATAACAAAAGACACCCCTAATCCAGTCGGCGGTGTTATCGAAAAAAATGTTATTACCGGAGCACCAACAGGTATTTTAATTGACAATGCGATGAATATAATATTTGAGATAATGCCTGTCCCTTCTGTAGAAAATTGTTTTGAAGCGTTGAATATAGCCGTTAATGAAGTAAATAAATTAGGAGTTACATCTGTTCACGATATGGTATTTCCGAAGGACTACACAGCCTACCAGGAATATATGTTTGATCAAAAACTTACATGCAGAGTTTATTTGGTACGGCCAATAACCGATCTTGAGAATTTTGTTAAATTAAAAATCCGTCGTTCGATGGGGAATGAATTTTTAAAGATTGGTTCTCTTAAGGCATTTGCAGATGGTTCTCTCGGTTCATCTACGGCTTGGTTTTTTGAACCGTATAAAGATGATCCAAATTTTAACGGTTTGCCGACTGAGCTTTTAGAAAATGGAAAATTAAGAGAATTGGCTTTGGAAGCTGATAGAAATAAATTACAACTTGTAATTCATGCAATAGGAGATAGAGCCATCTCTGAAATTCTGGATATATTTGAGGAGATTGTAAATATAAATCCAGTGTGGGATAGAAGATTCAGAATAGAGCATGTTCAGCATATCCGAAAAGAGGATATTCCGCGTATGAAAAAATTGAATGTTATTGCTTCGATGCAGCCTTATCATATGTATTTTGATGGAATATGGTGTGAAGAGAAAATCGGAGTAGAAAAACTAACCGGAACATATGCCATAAAATCATTGCTTGATGCCGGTGTAAAAATTTGTTTCGGCAGTGATTGGACGGTTGCGTCTCCCAACCCGCTTTTAGGAACATTTGCCGCGGTTACGCGTCATTTAAAAGGTACAAAAGAGGGGAATGGCTGGATTTCTTCTGAGAGGATATCTGTTGAAGAAGCAATAAAATGTTATACAGTAAATGCTGCATATGCGTCTTTTGAAGAGGAGATAAAAGGGAGTATAGAAGTTGGTAAATTGGCGGATATGGTGGTGCTAAGTGAAAATATTTTTAAAATTTCCGCTGATAAAATCAAGAACGTTCGGGTTGATAAAACTATATTCGGTGGAGAAATGCTTTCCACTGATTAAATTAAGCCGTTTTTTTTCGATGATATAAGTAAATTTACGTGATCATTAGCACTTTACATTAATAACACTTAGTTTGATACAATACTATATATAATTTTACATTGATTTTAAATGAATATTTCCCTATTATTTTTAAAAATAAGTCTTAGACAATAGATATGGCGAATTCCGGAATTATTCGAATACTTATTTTTATTATCATTTTGCCCATTAATACTCTCTTTCCGGCCGGCAATGATAATAAGATTTATTGGGGCGGGGTAATTCATTCTCCTTTTTCCAATCTAGATCATATTATCAGAGAGAACACATATCGCTACTTTGATCACTCTCTTAACAAAACCATTTTTTATCTTCGTACTTTCAAAGAAGATTTAACATCGGCAGATTTAATTTGGAAAAACGGATTTGCAGGAGAAGAAAATGTTATCGAAATGAGAGTTGGATACACAAGCGATGACGATGTTGGTTATGACTATTGGACTTGTGAGTTACCTAAGCAGAACATTCATGAGATTTTCTATGTGATTAAAATTGCGGATGGGAAAGATGTTGAATGGGTCGCTAAAAACGGCTCTAATGAAAATTGTATTCAGCATCAAGTTAAACCAAACAAGAAAGAGAATTGGTGGTTTTTTGACGATACATTACTTCGCGTTGAATTGGTAGTATTTGAAGGTTCATACAAGGATAATCAAATTGAACTTGTTTGGGAAACTAGTTCCGAAATGAATAACTTTGGTTTTGAAATAGAACGATCAGTAGATAACGAAGATTGGATAAAGATAGGTTTTCTTGAAGGTTTCGGTTCAACAAGCTCACTGAAAGAATATTTCTTTGTTGATAAAGATATTTTATCGGATACATATTATTATCGCTTGAAACAAATCGGCTATGGTGATTTTTTTGAATATAGTCCCATCATTGAAGTGGAAGCAGAAAGTTTAGCCGAAAATATTGTATTAGAACAAAATTATCCAAATCCATTTAACCCTGTTACTTCAATCCGTTTTGCGGTTATGGAAAGAACTTTTGTAGAGTTGACGGTTTACAATATTATTGGCGATAAAATTGAAACTTTGTTCAGAGATGTTGCCGATGGAGGTAGAATTTATAATTTATCTTTTGACGGCAGCGGGCTTGCCAGCGGAATCTATTTTTACAGGTTAAGCACTGATGATAAAATTGAAATAAAAAAAATGATCCTCGTTAAATAATTACACTCCTTTTTTAGAAATCATATAAAATATGCAACGGTTATATTTATTGAATAAAGTGAAATGTTTATTCCCTCTATCCATTCTTAAATTTTGAAAGTGAGATACGAATTGTTGTCCCTTCATTAAGAACTGAATGTCTAACAAAAATTTTCCCCTTATGATAATTTTCAATAATTCTCTTGGATAGAGTAAGTCCCAATCCCCAGCCTCGTCTTTTCGTACTGTAACCGGGTCTGAAAATATCGCTTCTTCGCTTAAGATCAATTCCTTTGCCGTTGTCTGTAACATCAATATCAACACTCCTATTGCCAGAACTGATATTGAAAATAACATTCCCCTTTTTATCTCCTATTGCATCCAGAGCATTCTTTATCAAATTTTCAATTACCCATTCAAATAATTCCGCATTTAAATTGACAACAGCTTTGTTATCACCCACTAAATCAATTGTTACATTCTTTTTCGATTGAGGAAGTCTTTTCTGAAAATATTTAATAACTCTTTCAATTACTTCCTTAATATTTTCTTCATGCAGTTCAGGTAAAGAACCTATCTTTGAAAATCTTTGGGTAATTTTATTTAATCTTTCCAAGTCGTTGTTGATTTCATCCGTATATTCTTTTACTTTTTCGGGGCTGTCAAAATTTAAGCGCATCATTTCAGACCAACCGAGAATGCTGGATATCGGTGTGCCAAGTTGATGTGCAGTCTCTTTTGCCATTCCGACCCACAGGTTGCTTTGTTCCGTTTTTTTCATATAGCTGAAACTGAAATAGGCAATCATTACAAAAAAGAATGCAAAAAGTATTTGCACAAATGGATAGTATTTTAGTTTTCGTACTAGATCGGAGTCTCCGTAATATATTTTACCACCGATGCTTTCGCCTTCATAGTGAATTAATATAGGGTCATGTACTTTGCGAAGTTCATTAATTTCTTGACGGAGGAAATCCTCTATCTCTTCTTCAGTTAGGGTAGAGTCTATCGGTAAGTTACGAACCCCCCCCCCAACTCCTTGTCTTATTACATTATCGTTTTCATCGGTTAGAATTAATGGAAAATCTATTCGTTGGATTACGTTTTCAAAAATAAATGTATAATCCGTGTTAAGAGTTTCGGAATTGGCAACATACTCAAGACTCTTAGCGTAAAGTTCAACTCCTCTTCTTTCGCGTGTCTGTAGTTTTTGAACTAATGTTTGGGTGTAGTAAAGTGTGCTTAAAGCTATACCCAATGCCATTACTAAAAGAGTGATTTTAATGTTTAATGAAGCAGGACCGCCACTCATTTTCATCGGTTGTTCCTATCTATTTATTGTCTAAATCAATCACCCTGAATTGATCAAGTACAATTTAATAAACTTGTAGAGCAGATAAAAAAATGAATTCTAGTATTAGACTGATATTACAGCTCTATTGTCTGTCTTCTTCTAGGCCCGACGGAAATAATACTAATCTCAAATCCTGCCTGCTGCGAAATAAATGAAAGATAATTTTTTGTCTCTACTGGAAGATCATCATACTCTTTCGCTTCCGATATATCGGTTTTCCAGCCGGGTAGTGTTTCATAAATTGGAGTAACCTGTTCAAGCTGTGTTACATCTGTAGGGAAAGCTTTCAATCTCTTCCCGTTGATTTCGTAAGCCACGCATACATTGATTTCATCAAAGATACTGAGCACATCTAATTTTGTAATTGCAGCTCTTTCAATACCGTTTATCATTCTAGAGTAATTAACCAAGAATGCATCAAACCATCCGCATCTTCTCGGTCTGCCGGTTGTAGCTCCAAACTCAGCTCCTTCTTGGCGAAGTCTTTCACCATCTTTATTATGTAGTTCAGTTGGGAATGGACCAAGACCAACACGTGTTGTATATGCTTTTACAATTCCAAGTACGGATGTAATTTTAGTTGGCGGTATCCCGGTACCTGTGCATGCACCCCCTGATGTTGGATTTGAAGATGTAACGTAAGGGTAAGTGCCAAAATCTACATCAAGCAATGCTCCTTGTGCCCCTTCCATCAATATACTTTTACCGTTATCAATTTCTGTATTCAAAAATGTAGGAATATCTTTTATATATTGGTCGATCGCTTGATCAAAAGCAACGTATTCTTCAATAATAGCTTCAACGTCCATTTCTTCGCAATTATAAATCTTATTTAGAAGATTATTCTTTTCTTTTAAGTTGATTCTTATTTTCTCTTCCAGGGATTTTTTGTTGAGCAGGTCGATTATTTTTATTCCCTTGCGAGCATATTTATCGATATAACAAGGACCTATTCCCCGTCCTGTTGTACCTATTTTTTGAGCACCGCTTTCACTTATCGAATCCAATACTTTATGATAAGGCATAATTAGGTGAGCGTTAGGGCTTATAAATAATCTTCCCTTAATACTAATTCCATGAATTTCCAAGAGTCTGATTTCTTCCAATAATGCGTTCGGATCGATAACTACACCGCTGCCGATAACACAAATTACACCCTCTCTCAGTATTCCTGATGGAATTAAATGAAGAATATATTGTTGATCACCAATCTGAATAGTATGCCCGGCGTTAGCTCCGCCTTGATATCGGACAACTATATCAAACTTGGTACTTAAAATATCTACAATTTTTCCTTTACCTTCATCACCCCATTGACTACCTACTAATACCGTTACACTCATTCTTTCTCCAGCGGGAAATATTTAAAAATCGGTGAGCAATAAAAACTCCGAATTGTATTAATTCGGAGTTTTGGGAAAAACTAATTCTTTTAATTAAAAATACTATTTAAAACTCTCAACAGCCTGATCAACTGATTCGAAGTGTTCAAAGATTGTAATGAGTTTTGTTATAACGAGAAGGCTATTAATCTTTTCAGTAGCATTAGCAAGTTTGAATGCGCCACCGCCATTCTTGATTGTTGTAAAACCACTGATCAACATACCTAGTCCTGAAGAATTCATAAATTTTACATCGGCCAGGTCAACAACAACATTCTTCTTTCCTTCATCCAATAGTTTGTGTAGCACATCACTAAATTCCTGAGAATCCGGGCCACCCATTACATTACCTTTTAATTCAATAATTACAGCACCGTATTTTTCATTAGTTTTGATTTTCATAAAATCTCCTCGTTATTTATGTTTCAAATTAAATATTTGTTGTTTTTTAGTCAAGTTACCAAAATATTTTAGAATCCAGAATGAGTATAATAATTTATAAATAATTATATTGCTGTCTAAATTATTGATTCCAACCGTAAAAATAAAGTTTTATTTCTATAACTCTTAGTTTTATTGATTATTTTAGTAGTTCAAAGTTACTCTTAATAAATGGAACAATTAATCATATTTGTCGTCTAAAATGGTGGATTTCAGCGAAAAAAACAGGTCGGATTCGAATGAATCTACTAACCTTGATGATGATGACTTTGCTATTATTAGAGTTTTTATTGATGGCGATGAAAATGCTTTCGGTAAACTCGTACATAAGCACAAAGAGAAGGTGAGGAATTTAGTCTTCTTAACTTTAGGAGACACTGAATTTATTGATGATATTTCTCAAGATGTGTTTATCAATGTCTATCACAAGTTGGGAGAATTCAGGTTCGAGTCGAAGTTTACTACTTGGTTGTATAGAATTACTATCAACAAATGTAGAGACTATCTTCGTAAAAAAAGAGTCCGCAGTATTTTTGTACCTATCAAAGATGAAGGTCCTGAATTCAGCGGCGGAACTCACTCGGAGAATATTGATATACCTAGACTTGTTAGAAGTGCAATTGAAAAGCTTCCTGAGAAATTGAAAATTCCTTTGATACTTAGGGATATCGACGGTCTGAGTTATAATGAAATTGCTGAAAAATTGGAATGCGAGGTTGGTACGGTTAAATCTCGAATTTTCCGAGCCCGTGAGAGTCTTAAAATAATTTTAGCTCCTTATCAAAAGGAGCTGTTATAACCTTATTTTGACGGGGGAGTTAGTTTTATGCAAGACAGCGACGAAAAAGAGAATAATTTTTCCGTTCAATTCAAAAAATATTTACCTTCAGCAGTGTTAACTCTGCTTACCCTTTCCTTAATGATTTTTTTTAAATATAACAGACAAGGAATTACTTCTATGATTGAGCATGGAAAGGGGAGTGTCATAGATTTTTATACACAAAATTTGAAACCCCTTCTTTTCCAAACCGATATTACCAATGAGGATGTTTTTAATTTCGCTCTTTATCAAAATATTCCGGTAGATAAAAAGGGGAATAGAGTTCTTCAAATAAATGAATATTCCGATGATTATGAACTGTTAACTATTCAACCAACAATCTTTAACGAAAGTACGGATAACTATGAAAAGTTTATTGGATTATTGGATGTGAATGAAAAAGAAAGAGCCGAGATTGATGCTCTTCTGGAATCGTATCAAGACGAATTATATTCATCGATACTGGTAAATGAGAACAATGCTATTGCCGTTAATCCAAGAGTTCTAAAACTACAAAAAGCTATTCTAATCGATCTTGCCTTGTTTGCCCAAAAATATCATAAAGGTGAATTAAGTGAACTACCGTTTCCCGGTTTAACATTAAATCGCGGATTTGATAATCCGGATATGATAGACATAACTTGGAAAACAACAGACGATGATTTTATTTTCTTTACTCCGGATACAATTTTTACTCAAGAATGCCGGTTTGATAAAACAAAACTGAAACAAGAACTAGAGTCTGCACGTAAAGATATTATGTTTGCTAAAAGCAAATTGACAGATATCAAAATCATCGTGGACATGGAACACCCAAAGTTAGCTGCCCAATTCGATTCTTTAATAGAAATGAATATCCATTTCCAAATAGACTCTATGCGCTCGATTGTAGCTCTGCCAAAATTTAATGAGGAGATGGCAGAAAAATTTTCTACCATTAAAATTGATCTTAAAAATTTATCGGATATTTTAAAAACTTTTTCTGCGGGAAGCGGAAAAGATCTACATGTATCAAAGAAAATTGATGGGGATTCAGAATATAATTTTAGTGAGAGGTTTGAAATAAATATTCAATTAGATTCTATTATTAATTCTTCCCTTAAATTGATTGAAAATATGGATTTAAGTGAAATGGAAAATTTAGAATATAACTTAGATTCATTAATTCAGTTCAATAAAATTGATTCAATAAATAAGAATAAGCTGCAAATTGATAAGTACAAAAGAAAAAGATAGCTTGATAAATGGTAGGTTTGGTTAAGTAGACCTTCCGTTGGGAATAATCACTTTTAAGAACTGATTTTTATCCTTTTAATCATAAGCAATACTTTTCTTTACAAATACTTAATTTTCTGTTAAATTGAACTTTCCTTTAATAGAAATTACAAACAAGTACTAATTTTAGTTACAGAATATATGGGACTTCCATTTTTTGAAATAAAGAGTTCACGAAAGCTTGAAAACGCAATATTTATCTCAATTCTTCTGTTTCTGTTCAAGATAATTTATCCGTCTTTCACTTCATTTTTTGGCATAGTTATAAATGAACTCCTTATCTTTTCGGTGATGTATTTTTGGATGCTATATGCAATTGATTTTATCCATTCAAAATCTCCCGCTCCTTTATCGGTGGTATTAAATTCAGGTATTTTAAATGCATTGATTTTTTTTATTATTTCACTGTCTTCATCATTATTCAGCGAGCTTTCGGATCTTGGTTCATCAACTAATTTTGTATATTCCATTTTTACTACATTTATTGCTTTTGTATTTATTGGCTCTGTTATATATATAATTTCCGCATTCCGTGAGTTATTTTATTTAAGGCAGCAAAGAGATCCATCCACTTATTTTAATACTATGTTGGTTTTCTTCGGCTTAACTTTTGTATCAAATTTATTTACACGTTTAGACCCTTCTTTAGATTATTTGAAAAATTCGTTTTATGTCGTGTCGATTGTTTTGATTTCTTTTAATTCTCTCAGAGTTGCATGGATTGCCTTTTTGGTAAAGAAACAGAAGGTTTATCTCCTCATCATTTCAATCGTTCTTTCAATTTTGTTCGGTTTTAATTTTGCACTTACTTTAGAATCAAATATTGTGCAGCAGCTGATAATGAATTTTTCACCGGGTCTTCATACAATACTTAACTTGGTAATGATATATGGTACAATATATTTCGGTGTTATTTTCTTTACTGCATTATTTCACTTACCAACCGCAGAAGCATTCGATAGGAAAGCCGAGGAAGTTGCATCTTTGATGGATTTGAGTAAACTCATTACTCAGGTCTTTGATTTCAAGGAATTGGCCGATACTGTAACGGCAATAACAACTAAAGTCTGCAACTCCGATTCGGCCTGGCTGGTTACTCACAAAGATGGTAACTATGAACTGAGCTCTATAAACAATATAGGCTACGTTGAAGCTGAAAAAATTACCAATTCACTTTTAGTTGAAAGTGCTTACCAGATTGACGAAGTTAGAACGATAAATGATCACCCGATAAAAATTAGAATTAAGACTGACATAAGAACATTTAATTATAAATCTGTTGCCATTGCTCCGTTAAAGGTGCATAATGAAACTAACGGATTTTTATTCGCAGCCAGGAAACATAATTTTGTTTTTGACGATGACGATAAAAAAGCTGTTGGCGCTTTTGCCGATTATGCTGCGGTAGCACTTGAGAATGCAAAGCATATTGAAGAATCTTTGGAAAAAGAAAGACTTGAAAAAGAACTGGATGTTGCACGAGAAATCCAATACAAAATTCTTCCCACCGAAACACCTATCTTAAAGAATATGGAAATATCGGCATTGTTTGTTCCGGCTTTTGAAGTAGGAGGAGATTATTACGATTTTTTTGAACTTAGGAATAATAAACTAGGTTTTGTAGTTGCAGATGTTTCAGGCAAAGGAATTTCCGCAGCTTTTATTATGGCCGAAGTAAAAGGAATTTTCGAATCGCTAGCAAAACTGATTGAAAGTCCCAAAGAATTATTAATTACAGCAAATGAAATCTTGAAAAATAGCCTGGAAAAGAAGAGCTTTGTTACGGCGATATATGGTATTGTTGATACCGAGACTGGTTCGCTGAATTTTGCCAGGGTTGGGCATACTCCGCTTCTTCATATTCATGGTAACCGGGTTGAGCAATTAACGCCGCCCGGTATTGGATTAGGATTGGATTTCGGGCCTAATTTTTCAAACAATATCGTCGAAAAAGAGATACAGTTAAACAATGATGATATAGTAGTTTTATATACAGACGGCATTACGGAATCGCTGAATGGCAGCTATGAAGAATACGGTTACGGCAGGTTTGAAAAAACATTGTTGGAAAATTCGAGAAAGTCACTTATTGATCTTTCTAATGAAGTAATGAAAAGTCTAACGGTTTTCTCACAAGATGCATCTCAGCATGATGATATAACTTTAGTATTATTTAAATGGCATTTTAATAAATAAGTTGGAGTAAATTGATGGCAGATTTCAACGTCAACATTAGGGGAGTTGGATCTGTAAGTGTGATTGACCTCAAAGGATATTTGGATGCACATACAGCACCCGAATTAGAAAATGCTTTCAACAAGCTTCTCGATGAAAGCCAATATAAGGTCGTGGTAAATTTTAATGATCTTGCTTACATAAGCAGTGCCGGTTTGGGTGTATTCATGGCATACGTAGAAACGATGCGAGAGAATAAAGGAGATATTAAATTCTCCAATATGACCGAAAGTGTTTATAATATTTTCGACCTTCTCGGATTCCCGATCTTGTATGAGTTTTACAAAGATGAAGATGATGCAATCACTAAGTTTAACGATTAGGGTTAATCTTGCAATCCAAAAATAAAAAATTTAAAAAAGAACTTGTTGTAAAGAGTTCCACCGATAATCTTGCGCAGATACGTGAGTTCACGCAGATTGCTGCACAAGAGAGTGGTTTTTCCAACGAGAATGTAGGGAAAATAGTTCTTGCGGTTGATGAAGCTTGTACTAACATCATCAAACATGCCTATAAATATTCTCCCGTTGGCGATATAAATATCAGCGTGAGATTAGAACAATCCAAATTTATTATTTCAATTATTGACGAAGGGGGGCACTTCAATCCCGATATTATTCCCGAACCTGATATTAGAGAATACCACAAAAAAAGAAAAGCCGGTGGTTTGGGAATGTACCTGATGAAAAAATTAATGGATGAAGTTAAATATACAAATCTGAATGAGAACAGAAATCAAGTTATATTAGTAAAATATCTGACATAAAACCAAATGCAAACAGATGATAATAATTCTGCCCTTAGAAACCTTTCAGCATTAGTTGATTTTAGCAACCTCGTTAATTCAAGCCACGATTTACATTTTATTCTTAACAATATATTACTTACCTGTTTTGGTAAGCTGCATACAACAAAAGGTTTGATTGCCTTGATTAATGATAACGGAATTCTTGAAGTCAAAGTTTTCAAAGGGATTTCAAGTAAAATAAAAGATACTTTTCCTGAAATTAAATTTCATAATTATCGCAATAATGAAACTCTCACAAAATTTGTTAACGATAATAAATTTTTGCTTTGCCAAGAGATTGTCAGTTACGATGCCCCCAGGGGAATAATTTTTCTTGGTGGAAAATTATCTAAGAAGCCATATGATAAAGAAGACGAACAATTTCTCAAAACTATATTGAATATCGGTGCAACTGCTATTGAAAATTCATTAACCGTAAAAGAAATTCAGGAAGTTAATAGGGACCTCGACGGCAAAGTTAACCAGCTAAGTTCACTATTCGATTTGAGTAAAGAGTTCAGCGGTATTCTCGAAATAAATATGGTTTCAAAAATGCTTTCATTTTCTATTATCGGGCAGTTACTTGTTTCGAAATATGCTGTTGTAACTTGCGACCATAATAGCTTTTCAATTCTCGATTCGAAATACCCTAAAGAGAATCTACTAAAATTTTTGAATGAATATTGCGCAAAGGATTTTGCGGAGCCTTACACGGTTGAGATAATTAAAGAAAAGTTTAAACCGGTAGCCGATTTGGAAGTTGAACTGATTATCCCCATGATTATAAAAGGGGAAACAAAAGGATTAATACTACTGGGAAAACGGAGGAATGGTAGGCCCTATACAAGATCCGATATTGAATATGTTTCATCTGTTGGAAGTTTGGCAATTATATCTATTGAAAATGCAAGACTATTTAAGGATGCACTGGAAAAGCAACGGCTAGAAAAAGATCTTGAAATTGGGCGGAATATTCAAAAGAGTCTTTTACCTGATAAAATTCCCGAATTGAAAAATTTCGAGATAGCTGCTTACAATGAACCTGCTCGCAGAGTGGGGGGGGATTATTATGACCTTGTTATGCTTGATAAAGAAAATTTGTTATTTGCAATTGCGGATGTATCAGGCAAAGGAGTACAGGCGGCATTATTAATGGCTAATCTTCAGGCATTTTTGAAATCTATTTGTAAACAAAACCTTCCACTCGATTCGGCATCTAACCTCATAAATGATTTAGTTTCCGACAATACAACAATGGGAAGTTTTATCACTTTCTTTTGGGGTATTATTAACGACGAATCTAAAGAAATGATTTATGTTAATGCCGGGCATAATCCCCCTTTATTAGTAAGAAAGGGCAAACTTACAAAACTCAAATTAGGCGGGATGATACTGGGTGTAATGCAAACCATCGAACCTTATCGATCGGAGTCAATAAAATTGATGAGCGGTGATACCTTGGTTTTATTTACTGATGGAATTACCGAAGCGATGAATATAAATGGAGAAGAGTATTCTGATGAAAAATTGGAAGAACTTATTATTAGTATTGCCGATAATAATGCGGATGAAATTTTAGAACAACTGACAGAAAGCGTTTCGGAATTCACCAAAGGGGCCGAACAATCGGATGATATTACCTGCCTCATAATTAAAGTTAAGTGAGTTTTTATGACAAAGATTATAGAACTTCTTGCTAAATCACGCAGGCAGATTATCCTTGTGGTTACCTGTTTACTAGCTTTACTTAGTGTCGTCAATTTTTATTTCATTTTTAATATAACCGCTCAATCTAATGACGAATGCCTCTGGCTGCCTACCGGAAATGATGAAGGAAAATTAGAACTTATTTTTAGTCTTGTTAAGGTTGATGGTGTCAGCTGGGAAGCCGGAATACGAGACGGCGATCAATTGGTTGCTATAAACGGCGAAATTTTGGAAACAATCAACCAAGCTACTTTATTGCTGGATGGGATCGACAGCGGAGAGTATGCCGTATATACTGTGAAAAGAGGAGAATATACTTTTGATACGGAGGTACGGGTAAAAAAGTTAATCAATTTCCCCGGGCTTGGGATTGTTCTTCTTGGATTCATTTGGCTGGTTGTTGGTTTTATTGTGGTGATGGCTAAATCGAACGGCCAGACACAAAGATTATTTTATGAGATTGGTGTAGCAGCAATTCTGATGTCACTTTTCTATATGTTTACAAGAGGAACAGCAGAAACCAATCCCGTAATCAGATACCAATGGCTTTTAACTACAGTTGATATACTATGGACTATTGGAGCATCATATTTCCCTTTTCTACTTATCAGATTTTTTCTTCAATTTCCCCGCTCTTATAAAATTCTTGACAATAAAAAATTTTTAGGATTCTTAAAATATGGGCCGATATGGGTATTCATTTTCTCACTATCTTTTAGAATATTATTTACTTTTGGAAATAATTTCCGGTTTTACGGTATTGTTTTATTTTATCACTTTTCGCAAGTGATATTAGCTGCCATTATATCGGTTATCATACTAGCGGTAAGTTATATAAAGATAAAGGATAAAAAGGAAAGAAAGCCGGTATTAATAATACTTCTTTCTGCGATATTCGGAGTTGCTGCATTGTTATTCACTATAATGTTTGCCAATGTATTGGCAGATACGATTTTCAATTCTCCTCAATATTTTATGCCGATAATTTTTGTTGCGGTTATTCCGGTTGCATTCGGTTTCTCGATATTCAAATATTCTTTAATGGATGTAAGCGATGTTGTAAAAAATGCCATCATCTATTTTAGTGCAACTGTTACTTTAGCCGGCTCATATTTCCTTGTTGTTTATACAATCGGCCAATCACTCAGCGATGTAATTGGAACCGATTATAGAAGCGTTATCGCGGGGGGAATATTTATTATTTTTGCAATGGTCTTTCAGTCAACCAAAGATCGGTTTCAAAATCTATTAACAAAAAGATTTTATCCGGAGCAATTTGCCTTCCACAAGGTCATGATGCAATTCAGCAATGATATTGCAAGTATTGTAGGATTAGAAAATATATTGGACTCTACTCACAAAACATTTTTAGATGCTCTTAAACTTGACAGATTTGGTATTGCACTCTTCGATGAGAATTTTGATGATTATAAATTGCGTCGTCAGACTGGTTTGGAAATTGACACTTTTGTTATCAAAGAAGAATCGGAACATATAAGGGAATTTATTGAAAAGAAAAAAGTTTTAAGTCAACTTCCTGTAATTGAGAGGAGTGATTTCCATAATTTGTTTATTAACGATTGTCAAAAATTGGTTGAAGCAGAGATTTACACGGTAATACCGATAATTATGAAATCGAAAGTTATCGGTTTACTATTATTCGGTCTGAAATATTCGGGCTCGCAATTTGCCGGTAAAGATTTGGAATTATTAGTTGCAGCTGCAAATCAAACCGCCGTATCAATTGAAAATGCGCGGTTATATGAATCTGAAGCCGAAAAGCTGAAATTGGAGCAGGACCTCAATAACGCCAGAAAAATTCAGGAAAGTCTGCTGCCGAAAGACATTCCTAATTTTGAAGGTGCGGAAGTCTGCGGGCGTATGATACCAGCTACGTATGTTGGAGGGGATTATTTTGATATAATAAAAATCTCACCTAAAAAATTCTTTGTTGTGATTGGAGATGTATCGGGGAAAGGACTAAGCGCATCCTTTTATATGTCGAAGCTTCAAACAATGATCAGTTTGTATTCCACAGATGGAAAATCTCCCAAAGATATACTTCAAGATATTAATAAAAAAATGTATGAGAGTATAGAAAAAAATTGGTTTATCACTGTTTCGTTGGGTTTGTTCGATCTTGAGAAAGAGAAACTTAATTTCTGCCGGGCAGGGCACACTCCTTTATTATTGAGTGAAGATTCAAAGATAATCAGGTATCAATCCCAAGGAATAGGCGTTGGTTTGGAAAAAGGGGATAAATTCAATTCATCTTTAGAGATGATCACAATTAATGTTAAACCGGAACAACAATTTATTTTCTATTCCGACGGGATAACGGAAATGATGAACGGTGATAACGAACTGTTCGGAGAAGAACGCCTTGAAGATATTTTGCTCTCAAGCAAAAATGGGAAAGCCGCAGAGACAATGAATAATATTCTGAATGATCTAAATAAGTTCAGAGGTAAAACACCCCAGTATGATGATGTAACAATCGTAGTTGTGAATATAAAATAGTAGTCGATCATATATGATGAAACAGCCGGTTAAAAGATTTACCCGGCTGTTTCTTTTACTAGTTGTAAGCTAGAAATGTATTTGTTTCTTATTCTTTAGTGCATATTCCAAAACAAAAGAACTTGCAACGAAAATTGATGAATATGTGCCAACAACAATACCTATGAATAAAACAAAGGCAAAACCTCTCAATACCTCGCCGCCGAAAATAATTAGAACAATAACCGTAAGCAAAGTAGTTAAACCAGTAATAATGGTTCTACTCATTGTTCTGTTAATTGCTCTATTCATTACCTCTTGTAGTCCAAGAGTTTTATGAATTTTCATATATTCTCTAATCCTGTCAAAAACAACAACAGTATCGTTGATTGAGTAACCTACCAGGGTTAGAAACGCGGCAACAACAGCGAGAGATATCTCCAAGTTTAAACCGGGAATAACATCGTATAGAAGTGAAAACAATCCAAGTGTAACCAAAACATCGTGGAAAAGTGCTGCAACAGCGCCAACCGCGAATGTCCACTTAAATCTGAATCCCAAATAAATCAAAATACCTATCAAAGATAAACCGATAGCAATGATTGTATCTCTTTTTAATTCCTGACCAATTTTGGGACCAACTTTGTCTTCTTTAAGAACAGTGAATTTATTATCAGCATATTTTTCAATCAGATTCTCTTTGATCCAGTCTGAAATACCGATTCTAATTATAATACCTGTATTATTCAATTCTTCGGAAATTCTAGATGTTTGAAAACCGGCGTTGAATAATTTTATATTAAGATCTTCGGTAATTTCAGGTGTGTCGAATGAATAAGTAACCGAATTATATGTTGAGTCTATGATTGTTTTTTGTGTTCCTGGGTAATATCGGTCAATGAGAGTTTCAATGGTTGATATTACGCGTGGGAATATTTCTCTCGGGATTTCTTGAATTTCTGTTCTAATAATGATACCTGTGGTTCCGCCGAAGGTTTTTACTTCAACATTACCTAATCCTATTTGGTTAACCTGGTCTCTAACTTCAGAGATGTCAATTTCATTCTCAAATTGCAAAGCAACTTCAGAACCCCCTTTGAAGTCGATACCTAAAGCTAATCCTCTAAATATAAGACTCAAAAAACCAATAAGAATAACGATGACAGAAACAAAGAAAAATGTTTTTCTTTTCCCGAGGAAATCGATATTTAAGTTTTCAAATAATCGCATTTATTGAATATCCTCCAAATTACCTTTTTTAACCGACATTAATTTTAATGCCTTTGGCTACCATTATATCGAAAAATAATCTAGTTAGAACCAATGCACTAAACAAACTTGCAACAATACCAATCATCAAAGTAAGGGCAAAACCCTGAACGGGTCCGCTTCCGAACTGGTAAAGAATGATACCGGTGAAGAAAGTTGTTATGTTGGAATCGAAGATTGCTGAGTATGAATTAGCATACCCGCTTTCAACTGCAGCTTTTGCTGTTTTCCCTGTTGCTAATTCTTCACGTATTCTTTCATAGATAAGAACGTTGGCATCAACTGCCATACCCATAGTAAGCACTATACCTGCAATACCCGGGAGGGTTAACGTAGCGCTGAAACCGGCTAATACACCAAGTATTATCATGATGGTGAAGAAGAGTCCGAAGTCGGCTATATTGCCTCCTTTCTTGTAATAGAAAATCATGAATATTGCAACAATAACAAAACCGATTAGCAAAGAATTGAATCCTTGCGAAACGGAATCCTGCCCCAAAGAGGGTCCTACTGTTCTTTCTTCAATTATATCAATAGGGGCGGGAAGAGCACCGGCTTTAAGAACTATCTCCATAAGCTTAGCTTCATCTAGATTCCCAATACCTTCAATCTGGGAACTTCCGCCAAGAATTTTACCGTTAATGTTAGGAGCTGAATAAATAACCCCGTCTAAAACAATAGCTAATCTCTTATCTATGTTAGAACCGGTAATTCTTGCCCACTCTCTTGCACCTTCGGAGTTCATTTGAAATGTAACTATAGGAGCTGAAGTTTGAGGATTGAGTGTGGATTGAGCATCGGTTATAACACCACCGCTTAGTTCAGCTTGTTTGTTAACCAAATAAAGTCGGTAAATGTTTTCGCCGTCTTGAACAATTTCCGGTTTTGCGCCAAATATAAATTCAACGTTATCCGGAATTGCATTTTTAACTTCCATGCGGTTTAAGAAATTAAGGACTTTTGCTTTATCTGTTTCTTTTACAAAAGCATCGGCATAAGGGCTTTGAGGATTGATCAGCGCGATAGAATAAAACGGATGCTGTTTTTCAAATTCCTCCGGTGATAATTGATCGGTAGAAGAAGAGTCATCAACAATCGATGAAACGCCAGTGGATTCTGTTTCATTGTTCGAGACTTCTATATTAGCGCTACTTGCTAATATCTCATCAATTCTATTCATAATAGGGATTGCAAAATCGGCATCTTTAACCATTTTGAATTCCAAAAGGGCTCTGCCTTGCAGAAGTCTTTTTGCTTCTTCTTCTTTAGCAATACCGGGAAGTTCAACAATAATTCTTCTGGCGCCTTGTTTCTGAATACTCGGCTCGGAGACTCCGTATTGGTTTACTCTATTGTTAATAATTTCGATAGCTCTATTGACAGCGTCTGATTCTTGTTCCTGTAATTGATCGATAATTTCACTGTCTTCTTGCCTTATAGTACCGAAATATCTACTGAGTCGTATACCTTTTTCTTGGAATCTTCTAGCCAAAATTGAAACTAAATCAAGATCGGATACTTTAGCTTCAGCTTCTGTAGCAGCTAATATTTCCTTAAATGTAGGATCAGCATCTCTGGCAAGCCGTTCAACCAATCTTGCAGTATTGACTTCCATTACGAGATACATACCTCCCTGAAGATCGAGGCCAAGCTTAATGCGTTTTTCTCTGTTTTCTCTGTAGGAAGGATCGCTGGTACGTATACTGTCTTCTTTAAGAGAAAGTCTTTGATCCATTTGAGATATGGAAATATTCGGGTCTGCGTTTAAAATATTATCCTTTATTTGTGCAAGTTGCTCTTCTACATATATATTGTTATTGTAATCGGCATATGTAGGGTATAGCAAATAAATACTCAGGGCAATTGCACCAAGGATCACTAAGATTCTAAATCTGAATTCTTTCATCTGATAGTTCTAAATTAGTTAGAAATTATTCAAGTTATTAGTTAATGATACGGGCATATTAACCTGCCATGCTACTCGCGAACAACCCAAGTTTTAACAACTGCTGTAACACTTGGATGCAATTTAATACTTATACTGTATATACCTAGGGATTTAATAGGCTCGCTAATCTCAATTTTTCTTTTATCGATTTCATAGCCTTTTTCTTTTAGGGAATCAGTAATCATTTGACTAGTAACAGAGCCGAAAATTTTATCTTCTTCACCTACTTTAACGGGAATAGTGATAGAAACATTTTCAAGTTCTGAAGCGAATTTCTGCGCAGATTCAAGATCTTTTGCTTCTTTCTTAGCCAATTGTTTTTTCTCTTCCTCAAGAGCTCTTATGTTTCCCTTGATAGCTTGATAAGCGATTTGCCGTGGAATCAGAAAATTGAGAGCATAACCGTCTTTTACATCAACAACATCGCCAACCTGCCCTAGTTGTTCGAAATTTTTTCTGAGGATAACCTTCATAGTCAATCTCCTTATTACTTAACTGCTTCGGAAATATAAGGCATAAGAGCAATTTGACGGGCTCTTTTAATCGCTGTAACAAGTTCTCTATGTTGTTTAGCGCTAAGCCCGGTAATTCTCCTAGGAATAATTTTACCTTGATCCGTTATGAATTTTTGTAATTTTTTAGTGTCTTTATAATCGATATATTCTTCGATTACTCTTCTTACTTTTTTTGATTTCATTTTATAGCTCCTAGTTTTTATCGTTTTTCATCAAGTCGGATTCTTCATCTGTCAAGAATTTGTCGAACGAGTTGTCTTCATATACCGAATCATCGTCATCCACATCAATAACATCGTCACCATTTTCGGAGTTTTTATTAAATTTATTCAAGAATTGAATTCTCTTTGCTTTAATTTCAACGATGGTTCTATTGCGGCCATCGTCGGTCTTGAAAGTTCTGCTTTGCAGTTCACCGTCAATTAAAACGGCGCTCCCTTTTTTTAGGCGCTCTCTGCAACTATCAGCAAGTTTATTCCAAGCAACTACTCCAACATAGCATACATCTTCTTGCCATTGATTGCTGCTGTCTTTATATCTTCTATTAGCAGCAACATGAAAATTAACGACCGGAGTTTTGTTTGATGTTTCTCTGAAAACAGGATCCTTTGTTAAGTTACCAGCAACAATTACACTGTTCAATTCTGGCATTTTCAAATCGGCCATTTCTAACCTCCATACTTATCTGATTTGTTAATTATTCTTCTCTTCCTTTTGTTCTGGAACATCATTAGCATCATCAACGGCTGTAACTTCTTCAGGTTCATTGGCCCCTTTTTCTTCCAATTTCTGAATATGTTCCAACGCATTAGTATCCAGAGAAATTGTCAAAAAACGAATAATAGTTTCATCTAAACGGTATGCTCTTTCTAAAGTTGCTATTAGTGATACAGGAGCAAAAATTCTAAAGATTACATAGTAACCGCTTTTGGATTTTTGGATCGGGTAAGCAAGTCTCTTACGACCCCAGTTGTCTAAGTTTGTTATTTCACCGCCATTCGAAGTAATGGTTTCCTTAATTCTGGAAATTGTGGCTTCAATATTGGTATCTTCGAGAGCAGCGTTGATAATAACAGTACTTTCGTAGTGGTTTTTACGCATGTTTCTTTTCACCTCCCTATGGTCTGATGGCCCTCAATTCTTTTTATTTTTTTTTGAGAGCAGGGTTTATAAGTAGTTTATTTATTTTATCAATGGCGCAATAACAAGAGAAACCACCGACATAAGCTTTATTAATATATTCAAAGAAGGGCCTGATGTATCTTTGAACGGATCACCAACAGTATCACCTACTACTGCCGATTTGTGCGCATCTGAACCTTTTGAATATTTTACATTATCAATTATAATACCCCCTTCAATAACTTTTTTTGCATTATCCCATGCGCCTCCTGCATTGGATTGAAAGATTGCAAGTAGAACGCCGCTGGATGTAGTTCCAACTAAAAGTCCTGCAAGCATTTCTTTATTTATAAATCCAACAACAACCGGTACAGCAACAGCCAGCAAACCGGGGAATATCATTTCCTTAATAGCCGCCTTAGTAGAAATCTCAACACATTTGGAATATTCAGCTTTGGCAGTTCCTTCACGTAAACCGATAATTTCTCTAAATTGCCTGCCGACTTCCAGTATCATTTCTTTTGCGGCTTTACCTACTGCTTCCATCAGAATAGCGGAAAATAAAAAAGGAAGCATAGCGCCAATCAAAAGACCTCCAATAATAATCGGGTTGGATAAATCGATTATTAAAATTTCGGCCTGATACATATATGCGCTGAACAAAGCAAGAGCAGTTAACGCTGCCGAGCCAATAGCAAAACCTTTACCAATTGCAGCAGTAGTGTTACCAACCGCATCCAACTTATCGGTTCTTTCTCTTACTTCTTTCGGCAGAAGGGCCATTTCCGCAATTCCCCCGGCGTTGTCGCTAATCGGGCCATATGCATCAACCGCAAGTTGAATACCTGTTGTTGAAAGCATACCTAATGCGGCAATCGCAATTCCGTATAAATTGGCAAAGGAGAAAGCTCCAATAATGCCCAGTGCAATAATAATAACTGGGAGGGCTGTAGACATCATCCCGGTTCCAAGACCGGCAATAATGTTTGTTGCCGCACCTGTTACAGATTGACTGGCGATTCCTCTAACCGGTTTGTAATCGGTTCCGGTATAATATTCGGTTATTAGTCCGATAAGAACACCTGAGACCAAACCGATAATAGTTGCAACAAAAACGCCGTTACTTGAATATGTAAAGTTATTAAAAGTCCAGCTTTCAGGCAAAGTGTTGTGAATAATAAAATATGAAACAACCAGCATCAAACCCGAAGCTCCGAATTCACCGATGTTGAGAGCTGTTTGTGGATTTCCACCTTCTTTAACTTTTACAAAGAATGTACCCAGAATGGATAAAATTATACCAGCACCTGCCAAGTAAAGGGGGAGTAATACGGCTTCTAATTTTAGTTCAGGGACTTCTGGAGTTACGAATATTGCCCCCAGTACCATTGTTCCAATTATTGCTCCTACATAAGATTCGAACAAGTCAGCTCCCATTCCTGCAACATCACCAACATTATCCCCAACATTGTCTGCAATTGTAGCCGGATTTCTTGGGTCATCTTCAGGAATTCCTTCATAAATTTTGCCTGCAAGATCGGCGCCTACATCTGCTGCTTTAGTATATATTCCGCCTCCAACACGAGCAAATAATGCTATCGATGAAGCCCCTAGTGAGAACCCGGAAAGCACATTAATGATTTTAGAAATTTCCCAATCAAGATTACTATAAAAAATAAAAAGAGAACTCAAACCGAAAATTCCTAAACCGACAACATTCATACCCATTATAGTGCCGCCGGAAAATGCAATCTGCAATGCTTCGCCAAGCCCTATGCGCGCGGCCTGTGTAGTTCTAACATTAGCTTTAGTAGCGGCTTTCATACCTAAGTAGCCTGCTAATGCAGAGCAAATAGCTCCAACTATAAATGATATTGCTATCAGCCATGAAGAATCGGCTTGCCCCCTGTTGGAAAAGCCCAGAATTAGCGCAATTGAAATTACAAAGATAAAAAGAACTTTGTACTCGGTTTTCAGAAATGCAATTGCACCATCACGAATATTATTCGATATTTCAATCATTATATCGGTACCGGCACTCTGCTTTCCTATCCAATGATTTTTAAACATTGCAAAGCCCAAAGCCGATAAACCCAAAAAGGGAACGATATATATAATTAAATTCATTACTACTCCTGATCTTCTACTTCGCTTGAGGTTTCAGATTTATCATTATCTCTAACAGAATTCTTACTAAAATAATTCAACATGGGGGAAATTCCCCCCCTTAAAAATTCTTCGATCAACTCAACGGCAAAATTAAATTTCGGTTCAAGGGAAGTGCGAGTATCACTATCAAATTTATCTAAAACGTAAGATGCCATGTTACCTTTCTGAAAATCGCTTCCAATACCAAATCTAAGGCGGGGAAATTGGTCGGTATTAAGATGATAAATTATAGATGCTATCCCGTTATGGCCACCGTCTCCGCCGCTCTTACGAATGCGTATTTTTCCTATATCTAGATTTATATCGTCGGCAACTACTAAAAAATCTTCAAGTTCAATATTATATTTTTCAAAAAAATCCAAAACTGCCAATCCACTTCTATTAACATAAGTAATAGGCTTTATTAAATAAAATTGGGTAGCTTCAATGGAGCTACCCGCAAAATAAAAATCACCTTTGGAAGGTTTGAACAGTAATGAATGTTTTTCAGCAAATAAGTCAAGAATGTCAAAGCCTGCGTTATGTCTAGTATTTTCGTATTCCGCACCGGGATTTCCAATACCAAATATTGCACGCAAAATAAATATTATTCCTCATCCTCGTTAGTTTTACCCTTACCAATTACTTCCGGTTGGGTCTTATCTTCATCACCAAGTTCTTCAGTTATTTCAGCAGCAACAACTTTTGGTTGAACTACAGAAACAATAGTAACATCCTCCGAAGTAAGAATTTTAATATCTTCTAATTGTAGGTCTTTAATATGAATAGACTCGCCAACCTTAAGATTAGTAATATTTACAGAAATGTGTTGAGGAATATTCTTCGGCAAACATTCAACATCAACTTTGTGAAGCAGCTGTTGAAGAACTCCACCTTCTTTAATACCGGCCGCTGTACCTTCAAGAAGAATAGGAACTTGAAGTGATAGTACTTGTCCGGCTGTTAAACCCAATAAATCGATATGTATTATTCTATCGGTAACCGGGTCAAACTGAATATCTTTCAATATGGCACGTTTAGGATCGTTCTCGTCAATTTTTAAGTTCACGATACGAGTTTCCGCAGTATATACCAAAGGTTTCAATTCTTTTTCCAATACGGTGAAAGGAACCGGTTCGTCTCCTTTTAAATAGAAAACACCAGGAACATTACCATTTTTTCTCATTTGGTTAAGTGCCCCTTTATTTGAAGGTGTCCTTTTGGCAACATTGAGATTAATCTCTAACATTGGTTATCATCTCCTCAATTTATTACTTTATATTAAACTTTGTCTTTATCGATTTCAAACAGCGAACTGATTGATTCGTTGTTGTGCGATCTAATAATTGCATTAGCAAATAATTCTGAAGCGGTTCTAACTTTAATTTTATCAGATTTCACATCCGGATTTAAAGGTATAGAATCGGTTACAAACAGACTTTTGATTTCAGATTTCTCAATTCGTTCAATAGCCTGGCCGCTTAGCAAAGGATGAGTAACAGCTCCGTAAATTTCTTTTGCTCCTTTTTCCTTTAATGCATTAATAGCCGATATAAATGTTCCAGCAGTATCAATAAGATCATCAACAATAAGAACATCCATCCCATCAACCTCGCCAATAATGTTCATCACTTCAGCTTGATTATGAGTTGGTCTTCGCTTATCTATTAAAACTAAATTAGCATCAAGTCTTTTTGCATAAGATCTCGCTAATTTTGTTCCTCCAATATCGGGAGATACAACAACAAGATTATCGGATAAACCCTTAAACAATGATGTGAATACCGGAGAAGCATACAAGTGATCTAGAGGTAAATCAAAAAACCCCTGAATCTGAGCAGCATGTAGATCCATTGTAATTACTCTATCGGCACCGGCTGATGTAATTAAATTAGCAATCAACTTAGCCGTAACCGCAACTCTCGGTTGATCTTTTCTGTCTTGCCTAGCATACCCGAAATATGGAATAACAGCAGTAATTCGTTTGGCCGATGCTCTCTTTGCAGCGTCCAACATTATCAATAATTCCATCAAATTTTCAGCCGGAGGTTGAGTAGGTTGAACAATGAAAACGTCTCTACCTCTTAAGTTTTCTTTGAACTTGACCCAAATTTCACCGTCACTAAATCGTTTTAATTCAACAGCGCCCGGGGTGAAATTTAAAACACTAGTAATTTTTTCCGTTAATTCTGGATTAGAACCGCCGGAAAAAATCAAAGGCACATTATTGTCCATGGTACTAAAAATCTCTCGTTCAAAATAGTCTCGAAATATAATTAAATACTTATGTGATGTCAAATTTACAGTGTTTAATAGGAGAATAACTGTTTTTACTTCTTCCGCCGGAAAAGGTAAAAAAGTACAATCATTAGTACAATTAAGGCAGAAATATAGACCCAACGGGGGGTTTCTTTTAACTTAAATGGCCTGTATGTTGCTTTAAGAATATTTCCCTTTCTTCCAGTATTCAAATCGAACTTCCATGTCAATTTATTGTTGGATAGATTATCTGCATTGTGTTCGATTATTTCTCCAGGGAGATAATAAATGTAGATAATTGAAGGATCTGATTTTTCGGATCCCCAACCGGTAGTATACGTCGGAATTGATTGAGAAAATAATTTCGTGTTCTCCGGACCGTCTTTAATAGAAAAGTCCCTTCCTTTAAAAACATTCATAATTTTCAAAGAATCGAATTGGTTGAACTCAAATTCTATTTTTGCATGCAGAGTGCTGTCGCTGAAGTTTTTATAAACTTGTAAGTCGGTGATAATGGTAAAGTGAGAGGTGAATTTATTGTAAATGGAATCTTGGTTGAAAATTTCCAGGTTCATCAAAACCAAGGAATCTTGTGATGAATTCCATTTCAGCCAATAATGAATATACATCTCACCGCTGTTGTCGGATTGTATAGTTGTTACCTGTTCATAATTGATGCAACTCGAAAAAAAAGCTAAAAGAGTTAACATTGCCAGACGTGAGGCTTTCTTCATATTATTCCTAATGCAATTGAACTTAACAAATAAAAATAGTTGTTTCTTTTAACAAAAATAATAAATAATTTTGGCAGTTTTATGATTGAAATATTTCATGGAGATATTATGCCTACTTACGATTATAAATGTACAAATTGCGGATACGCATTTGAGCATTTCCAAAGTATGATGGATGAACCACTTTCAGAGTGCCCTATTTGTAAAGGATTTGTAAAAAGATTAATCAGTGCAGGGTTAGGTCCGGTATTTAAAGGAACAGGGTTTTACGAAACTGATTATAAAAATAAATCATCTAACGGAAATGCTACAAAACCAAGAACTCCTGTTGTAGATAGCATAAATAAAGAGAAGTAATAAAAAGAAAAGCCGGACAATACCGGCTTAATCTTTTTTAGAAATCTAACCCGAAAGAAATCAAATACCTCGGTTCAGAAAAGGACTGCCAGTTAAAAGTCCAAGCTACATCGAATCTCCAAAGCATAATAAAATAAAATCTCCAACCGACGCCTGTACTCATTAATAGGTCATTTGTGACGGTTTGACCAGAATTATTCTTAGTAAAAGGTTTCCATTTACCTGTGTCGTTCCAAGCTGAACCAACATCTATGAATGCAACGCCAAGTACATTCTGAAGAAATATTGGAAGCCCCCCCGTAAGCAAGTAACGAATTAAAGGCATTCTTAATTCAAGGTTCAAGAGAGAATATTTTGTTCCTATTTTATGCGCATAGTCAAAACCGCGCATAGGTAACGCGGGGGTTAGGAAAGCAAAATCGGATGCATCTTGCAATGGAACTTCCCCTGTTGCAAATGTCCTGTTTATCCATCCTTCTGTACCTCCGATGAAGAAACGCTGCGGATTTGCACCCCCGGAGAAACCTCCTGAAAATCTAAATACAAACGAATTGTCGAACCAGAAACGTGAGTAGTCTCTATAATCCCAAGCAAATGAGTAGAAACTCTGTGCCGAATTTGAAAATCCTGGATTTCCAAATGCTGTGATTTTAAAACGAGACCCTTGGATAGGAGAGTAATAACCCCACAATATGTTGTCGTGAATTAAACTAATAGCGGGAATGATATAAGTAGATTTATTAGTTTCTACGGAAATATCATCCAAATCTTCTGCAGAAACATTTTGAATGCTTAAGCTTCCGTCAATTCTATAAAATTTATCTAAGGGATAACTTGCAGAAACAATACCGCCGTAACTTCTAAATCTATAAAGGCGTGCAAAATTGTTTCTAAGTATATAAACAAATCTTGCGGTATGAAAACCTTCGAAACCGTAGTTGATTCTGTTCTCCAAGTTATAATAAGCTAAACCGTAATCGCTGTTTTTCAAATCGATCTGAAGACTAGTAATACCAATAAGCCTGTGATTTCCCAGCATATCGCTAAACGAAAGAACAGTAGTTCCTAACAATCCGTAAAGATCACTATAACCGGCGTTGGCATAAATTAAATCGGGAGTAAAATTGATTTTATATTTATTTACAAGAAAATTACCTTCATTGTCCAAAGTTTCTTTAAATAATTCTTCTCTCCTCTGTTTCGCGGAAACAGTATCAATCTCCATCTTCTCCCAGCCGAAAATATAGTTGCTGTAATCTACTTCTTGTTGCAGCCCTAAAGTATCTGAACTGGCTATAAACTGCCCGGTAAAGATAACAGCCGAATCGATCGTCGGAATGATATCTTCCTCTGTGATCAAAGCAACAGATGAGTCTTGATCTGCTTTTTGAACCATATATTCAACCGATTCTATCTGGTTATCGTCATCATTCTCTTGCTGGATAATTAAATTGTCCAATTTAATTTCTTCTTCGGAAGTTTTGTATACACTGGCCATATACGGGGTATTTTCCAGTTCAATTTTTTCATCGAGTTCGAATGGGTTATTCATCAAGAAAATATTATATCCGGCTTTATTTAATGAAGTGAAAGCTAATTTTTTACCGTCTCGTGAAAGTGAAAGTTGATTAATTTCGCTTATTGAATTAGTTATGGGATAAGCGGGAATATCTACAATTTTTAATACGGAATCTTTATCAGCAAGTACAATTTTTTTTCGGTAAATATTATTTATACCGTTTTTATCTGATACAAATAAAATTTCATCCCCGTTTGGCGAAACAACAACAGATCTTTCGGCAGAAAATTCCCAGTCTGTTACACGAGTAACTTCATTAAGTTCAATATCAATATAATAGATATCCATTTGAGAAATATTATGTTGAATAATATTAAAATCCTCCCCCGGTTTGTGAATAAAATCACCTCTGTCTGAAGTGAAGAAAACTCTTTTACTATCCGGGCACCATGCGGGGTCCGACTCGGAAAAAACATCATCAGTAGCATTGGTTATTTCTTTCGAATCCAGGTTATATATATAAACATCCGACTTTTCGGTATCATGACCAATAAAAGCAATCTTTTTCCCGTCTGGAGACCAAGCAACTGATTCAATACCTTCGAGCTGCACCGGGAGATGATAACTATCTTCTGTTTCTACATTCACAATGTGTATAACATCCCAGCCGCCGCTTTTAGCAGACATTGCAATACTGTTATTATCGGGAGACCATGAAATTGATGGGAAGAGAATATTTAATTCTTCAAAGTTGTTTTCCTTTCCACTGCTCACAACTTTTTTAATAACTTCACCATCAATTGAATTCATTACGTACACATCTAGATAAATATCGCGGTCTGAAATAAAAGCAATTTTATCTCCTTGGGGGGATATTGCAGGGCTGGTGTTGTAGAAACCGAAAGTTTTTTTATTGTCGGTTAATTTTTTAGCGAACTCATCGGGATCTTGCCTGATAGCAATATCCGGCCAGTATTCTTTTTTAAGAGATTTTTTCCACCTCTCGTTAAGTTCTTCAATTGTAAGTCCTATCGATTCTTTAATTCCTCTTTCAAAATTTCCATTGCTTTTAATTTTATTTAGAATCTCCCCTATTTTTTGGCGGCCGTATGTTTTGGCAATGTAGTTAATTACCGATTGCCCGCCGCGGTAAGCCAAATAACCTCCGAGTCTGCTAATGTCGGGTAATTCCTCGCTTATTAATTGATCGCGAATAAACTGGTCGGTATATGTTTCCCAACCGCCGGCAAGATATTCGGCCATGCCCTCTTGGTACCAGAGGGGAAATTGAAGAGTTATATTTTTTGCAATAATATTCTGAAGTGTTCCACCGTAAACCATATCCATTATAACCTGATGTACCAATTCATGGCGGAGGAGGTGTTCATATTTTTGATAATTTCCTTCAAATGGAACTACAACCCTGTTCTTAAAAGGTTCGGTAAAGCCCCCAGTACCTTGCCCGAATTGTGAATCTGTGGTGTTGGTTTCAAGAAAATCATTATGAGAATTATATGCTATTATTGAAAGCCTGTTATTAATTTGATAGTCGAACAATTCTTGTAATTCTTCAAGAATTTGTTCGGCAACCTGAACAGAGAATTCCGCTATCTTGGCTCCCTCAGAAGTAAAATATATGTCGAAATGCCTGGTTTGAATGTAGTACCAGTCGAATTGTTTATACTGTACTTTGTTTTGACCAAACTGAGCAAATAATGATGCAGTTAAGAGAACCCAAATCCCGATCATCTTTATGAAATTATTCATAGTATAAACCCATTTTTTAGATTCAATAATAGAAGAATATTAATTATCCGAAAGCACAAAATCCATCTCTCTTTTTTCAGCGTCAACTCTTGCTAATTGAACAGTTACCCTGTCTCCCAGTCTATATTTTTTGCCGGTACGCCTTCCGATTATAGAATATTGCTTTTCATCATAGATATAATAGTCACTTTCCATATCGCGCAACCTTATCAAACCTTCGGCCAGATTCTCATTAATTTCAACAAAAATGCCGAAATGAGTAATGCCGGAGATAATTGCGTTAAATTCATAACCGATTTTACTCTTAAGGAATTCCATTTGTTTCAATTTTATAGAAAGTCTTTCAGCAACCATTGCACTCCGTTCCTTCGCAGAGGAATGATCGCAAATTTCATTCAATTTTTCTACAGATGTATTTATTTTTGCACCATCTTCAATATAACCGAATATTAAATTATGCACTGTCAGATCGGGGAATCTTCTTATGGGAGATGTGAAATGAGTATAATCCGAAAATCCCAAACCATAGTGCCCGATGTTGTGAGTGGAATAAACCGCTTTAGCCATTGAGCGGATTGCTATTTCATTTACTACCGATTCTTCATCGGTGCCTTTAACTTCATCAAGTATTTTTTGAAATTGTCTGGAATTTTTTGCTGCAGTCGGATCGAATGAATAACCCAATGATTTGACAAACCTAGCAAACTCGGTAATCTTTTCTTTATCAGGAAGATCATGAATCCTGAAAATAAAAGGAACTTGTTCTTTTTTATCCTTAGTTTTTATATGAGCTGAAACAATTTTATTTGCAAGAAGCATCAGCTCTTCAACTAGGTTGTGACTTTCTTTTACTTTTTTAATAGTTATGCTTATCGGGGCGCCATTATCATCCAACGTAAATTCAACTTCCGGTGTGTAGAAATCAATACTACCTTTACTCATTCTTTTTTTACGAAGAGTGCGGGAAATATTATTAATCAAAAGAATTTTATCGGCAAAATCACCTTCGCCTGTGTCAATAATTTGTTGAACTTCGTCATAGGTAAATCTTCTTTTGCTGTTTATTATCGTCTTTACAATTTCATAAGAAATTATTTTACCGCGTGAAGTCATCTCCAATATAACCGAGTAAGTAAGCCTGTCTTCATTCGGGACGAGTGAACAGATTTTATTGGATATTTCTTCAGGGAGCATAGGAATTACCTTTCCCACAAGGTAAACACTGGTTGCCCTGTTTTTAGCTTCTTCATAAATAGGGGAGCCTTCCGGCACATAATAACTAACGTCTGCAATATGTATTCCTATCCTGAAATTTCCATTGGTTAAAGATTCTATAGAAACAGCATCGTCAAAATCTTTTGCATCCACAGGGTCGATTGTAAAAGTTATTTCCTCGCGTAAGTCTTTCCTTCTGACAATTTCTTCATGCGGGATTTTTTCCGGAATATCGGATGCATATTTTAATACTTCCGGCGAGAATTTATATGATAAACCGAACTCTCTTGCAATCGCCGCAATCTCAGCATCGTAAGATCCCGATTTACCGAAAATCTCTTTTATATGTCCTTCCGGGTTTAGTAATTTTGATTTCCATTCAATCTCATGTACAGAAACTTTATCACCGCTTTTAGCCCCGTTCAAATTAGCTTTTGCAATGTAAATATCGCGGTGAATATTTTTATCGTCGGGAACAACAAAATAAAAGGATTTTGTTTTATTAAGAGTTCCTACAATTTCATCTTGTTTACGTTTTATTATTTCGACAATCTGCCCCTCCATATTCTTGCCTCGTTTTTTGGCAAGCAAAGAGACTTCAACCGTATCGCCGTTCATCGCTGTATCGAGATATTTTTCCGGTATGAAAATATCATTCATTTTTACATTGCTAAGTGAAACAAAACCGTAGTTGCCCGTGTCCACAATGCTAAGCGTGCCGATAAGTCGATCAACACCAATTGGTGAAAGACTAAAACGCTTACCGGTTCTTTCCAAGAAACCGTCTTTATAAAGTTTATAAAGGGCTTCTTTCAATTCCGAATAATCATCGGTTCCCATTGCATCAAGTTTTTTTGCTAAATCTCTTGTTTTAATGCTTATACCGGGATTTTTTATAAAGAAATCTTTAATTCGTTTTTTCATTAGAATTCAAACCTATATTTTAAACCTAGTTCATTAATTTTTTCATCTATGCCAAATGATTGTACCAGAGGGTCTTTCCTTTCAAGTCGAATTAGAAAATTAGGATTGAAAAGATATTCCAGTTTCAAATTAGCTTTGTTTATATCTTGAAATACTTGAGTAGTTCCACCTACTTTATACCTGATATTTTCAAATTTACCCGATACGCTGAATTTTGTAAGTGTTCCAGATTGGCTTAATTGAATATTATTTATTACATCACCAATTGCAGAATTAAGGAAACTTGTAAGAACACTGCCTAGAAATGAAGCAGCCGTGTTGTTGATTGCAGCAGTTTGGCTGGCTACTTGATTTCGATCTGTGGTTGTAAGGTCTTCTTTAAACTTACCCACAAAAATAAAAGAAAAAGCGTCAGAGGCATCATACCTAGTATCGGCAATATTATTTTCTATATTACGAGAACCGACATATACAGCAATATTATCGGGTTTGTTGGCTAGGTTTTTACCAAGCTCGCTTAACGGACCTTGTAATTTTATTTTTACAGCAACGTCCTGTGTCGTTCCGGTTTCGTTACCGGCATCGTAGCCTGCTGTGTAGGTTGCGATAATATCTAGATAGGGATCGGTGATATCGGTTTCAAATCTTATTAAACCGGTTGCTTCGAAGGTTTTAATAAATTCCAGTTTGGACCCGCTTAATAGATTTATTTCCCCCTGCACATTTGAAATACCATTAATGCTTTCGTATTTAAAATCGCCTCTCGCTTCAACAATTAATTTTTGGTTGGCGGCTTTTGAAAGTATAAATTGAAGCTTAGCATCCTTAACAATATTGATATCGATTTCAGCATCGAAATTTTTCGTAAAAGAAGATTCACTCCGGTTGTCCATTTGCAGCGCGGAAAGAGCTCTTCTAAACTCCATCTCCTTTCTTTCAATATTTGTTGAATCTATGAGAATGTTATATACGAAACTATTGTTGTGAAATGCCCCTACAGTTTCTTCCGATATATAAGTAATATCCGTTTCAATAAGATTGATTGAACCCTTTAAAAACGGTTTTTGATTTTTATAGGAAAAAATTAAATTACCGTTGGTTTTAACGAACAAATTACCGTAGAAAGAGGGACTAACATAAATAGAATTTTTTCCTAATATTGCCAGATTGCCGTTGATATTCATATCGATATTTTCAACGGCAAGACCATCGAATGAAATATATCCACTTCCCGATAAATGCCCCGGGAACGGTCTCGAGTTTTTGTTTGACACATCAATTTTGTCGACAATAAGCATTCCATTATCGAAGCTAATTGCCAAGTCAAAAATATAATCGAGATTATTATCTAATGCTCTGAAAGATGCATCCGAAATTTTTACATTCCCGCTGCGCGTTAAATTATTGTATGGTCCGTAAACACTAACATCCGCGGTTAAATATCCGGTTTGATTTGTTACCCCGGGGAGAATATCCCCCAAAGACCGGAGATCGAAATTTTCGGATAATATTTTTAGCGACACTTCATCATATTTGGGTAATCTTTCTTCGATGTTTTCAAAACTCAAATCGATCGGTATAATCCCGCTTGCAGTTAAATTTGGAGATTGAAAATTTTCAGTTGAGTCTAGAAAAACGATATCTGTAGTAAGCATCTTATTTTTGTAATCAACTTTGCATAATAGTTGGCCGATATTAACAAGATTGTAATACATTGAATCGGCTTCCAGGTTAATATCAATAACGGGATTAGAGAATGTTCCGCATATATGAGTTTCAAGATCTATATCAGCTTTGAAAAGGGGGGCTTCCGCATCCAGGAAATAGTTTGTTAAAATATTTCCGGGAAGATTTGTTAATGTAAGTGTAAGATCTTGTTCCCCCAAGTTTATAATTGTCCCGGCAATATTAATTTCTGCTTCATCATGTTTTACCGAAAAATCTTTGATGGTTAGTAAATCGGGTTCCAACAAAATATTAATCGGTGAAGTGTTTGCCCAGTTAGTTCCTTTATATTCTATCCAAAGGTTGTTTAAGAAAATTTCCTGTTGATAAGGAGACATAGTAAGATACCCGTCAATTTCTGATTTTAAAGAATTCTCCGCTTCTGCATAAGCATTAATAAAGAGTTTCTTTTCATTAAAAATCAGGTCGGCAAAAATATTATTTATCTCGATACCGGCATAAAGTTTTTCCCCTGAAACCGATAATGTCCCGAATAAATTGTCAAATGAAAGTGATTGGTTATTTCTGCTTAAATCTATATCGGCAATAAAATCCGAAATATAAAATGTACTTATATCGTCGGAAGTAAGGATATAATCAAGATCGACATTTAATGAGATTGAAAAGTTTGCCGAATCATTTGTAATCTTTCCATCACCATTCCCCAGCATTTCGAACTTTGGTAAATTGAAGAAAGCGGAAATCAATTCAGTATCTTTAAATTCAAAATCGTAGCTCAGATTAATTTTCGAATTAATTATACTTGGTAGTGGAACATCATTCGGAACATTTGCGGTGGAATCCTCGAAAATATGCAAAGGATTTACTAGCAATGCCTTATCGGAAAAAATTTCGGGGATAATTGCCGATTCGTAAGCCATTAAATCGATTGCCGAATTTATAGAGAAACTTCCCCCCACATTCATATCGGCAATATCAGATTCTAAAACAATACTTCTCGATTCATTATTTCCTGAAAATTTAATATCAATATGGGTTGCATCTATTTTTTTATTATTGATAACCGAATTTTTCATATCAATAATAAATTGCCCGGTTAAAGTGTCTAGATCGAAGTGATGTCCGTTAAAATTAAAATCGAAGTTAAGGCTTGATTCAACTGCTTTGTAATCTAAAAATTTGCTGAGATCAAGTTTCTCTATTGTGCCGTTTAAATCATAAGTCGGTGCGCCAATATCATTAAAATCCAACTTAGCATTAATTGATGAATGAGAATTATTAATAACCGCGGTTGTAATCAAATTAATTATTTTCAAATCTGCCATGCTTTCAACAAACATAGAGTCAATTTGGTAGCCGTTAAACTTGGAATCTTCTACAGAGAAAGAAAAATTGGTTTTTAGATCCTGTGGATTTGTACCGGTACCTTTAATATTACCCGATGAATTAATTATAGTATGTATCCCGATTATTGGGAATAGATCTGCCTTGGTAGATTCAAACCATGCGTCGTATACTATCGGTTCGGTTTGCAGATCCATAAAACTATAGGCTTTAATATGTCCTTTCTCGATATCTCCATTTATTGTGGCGGCGAATTTTGTCGGTTCACCCTGGTAATTGGCCGTAAAGTTTTGAATTTTAAGTTCGTCGAAACGGGGCAAATTTAAAGTCGGCAGCAGTTGGTTTACGTCGGCATAATTTGAGTAAGTATCTTTCATCTCTGCCGTAATGTACATGTTTTCGGGTGTATGAAGATTTTGTAATCGACCGCTTAAATCGAAATGAGTATTTAAGTAATCAACTAATAATCTTTCAATTTGGAAATCACCGAAAAGTCCGTTTGCCATTATATGTACTTCGGTTTTACCTTTTAATATTTCGGTTGCGTCAATGAATGATGACAAATCATCGAAATTGAAAGGGGATGCGTTTAGCTCAAATTGTAACGGATAATTTTTGAATTCCGCCAATTCGACACTACCGAACATGTTGAAATTATCCAACCTTGCGTTCAGATTAATAGATGAACTATCGGTAGTTATATTAAAATCTTTTACTTCTGCGTAATCGCGTGATATTTCAAATTTCCCCGATAAGTCTCTTAATTTAAACCTATCGAAGTTGGGAGCCATTGAAAGATGATTTATAAATATATTGAATCTTCCCTTATTTAGATCGGCTAAGAAAGCGGCATCTAAGTTAAGGTTGTTTATCTGGAGATCATTTTCGTTCATTACCTTGTATGAATTGCGAGAATCCAAATACGGGAAAGTCTGGTATTTTATATTAAGGTTATTCAGCTTCAGTTCATTAACTTGAATTGCAAAATAAAATCCTCCGCTTTTCGGTTCTTCTGTCGGAGGCGCTGAAGAATCCTGGGGGGTTTGTTTTGTTAAAGCATCTAAGTTCCATATTCCAAATTCATTTTCATGTATATTTACATGAATATCTGACAATTCAATTTTTCTGAAGTAAAGTTTGCGAAGCAGTAACTGAAGAGGACTGATCTTTATTTCAATATTCCTTGCGGCAATAAGTGTATCTCCCAGTAAAACAACAGAAGTATTCCTTAAAAACAAAGATGTTATTATTGTTCCGTCAATTCTTTCAATATTCAACTTACCGTTGGTAGATGAGTTGAATAAGGAGATGATTTCGTCTTTAACAATTTCGCGGAATGTATAAGTCTGCGAGAACCCTAAAAAAATTAGGGACAAAATTATTAGCCCGCTGAGAAATCCGATAAAGACATTTACAATTTTTCTATATAACGGGTTTTTGGGCTTTTTTTCTTTTGTTTCAGTCAAATCAGTTCTTATATCTTTCTAAAATTATTTCAATAATTTTTGAAGAAGATTGATTAGTTACAAACTCAATTCGTTCAATTTTTCCGCCGTGGGATTCAACATGAGCGCCTCCAACAATATCTTCCTTAGCCCAATCTGCACCTTTAACTAAAACATCCGGAGTGAGTTCATTAATCAAATTTTCAGGCGTATCCTCGTCAAATAGAATAACAAAATCTACACAAGTAAGGTTCGAGATTATATAGGCGCGTTCTTCTTCCTGGATTATTGGTCTTTTATCACCTTTTATGCTGCGGACAGAGATATCGGAATTAATACCTACAATCATTATATCGCCTAATTTTTTTGATTTGTTAAGATAGTCTACATGCCCGGCATGAATTATATCGTAACAACCATTAGTAAAAACTACTTTTTTACCTTCTTTTTTCAATTGATGCCGAATCGATTTCAGCTCGTCTATTTTTAAAATATTATTTCTCATTATAAATTTGATTCCAGTTCGCTAAAAAGGTTATTTAATTCAACAGGGACAATTCCTACTTCTTCACATGCAAGCCCGCCGGCATAGTTAGCCAGGTAAGCCGCTTCATAAATATCTGTTCCGGCAGCCAATGCAAGAGTTAGAGTTGAAATGACTGTATCCCCCGCCCCCGAAACATCGCGTACTTTACGGGCTTTAGTTGGGATACGCCTTTCCTGTTTTTTCCCTTCGAACAGTGCAACGCCGTCTTGTCCCAGGGTTATCATAACGTATTTTGGTTTTAATCTTTTCATAAGCAGGTCACCGGCTTGTTTGATTTCTTTTTTTGATTTCAATCTTATACCGAGTGCGTCTTCCGTTTCTTTTCTATTCGGTTTAAATACGGTGGCACCCTTATAAGCAAAGAAATTGTTGAATTTAGGATCAACAGCAACAATTTTTTTATGCAATAGGGCCAATGTTATGACTTTGTTAATAAGAGATTCGGTAAGAACTCCTTTATTGTAATCTTGCAGAATAATACCGTCAATTTCTTTGATTATTTTACTTAGAAATCCGGAAATATTTTTCTCAATCGAAGCAGAAATATAATCTTTACTTTCTTTATCGATTCTCACAACATGCTGGTTATTGGCAATTACTCTTGTTTTGGCTGTTGTTGGGCGGGCATCGTCAATAATTATTCCGTCGGCATTCATTTTTACATCACTTAAAAGTGAGTTAAATATTTTGCCATGGTCGTCATTGCCAATAATTCCAACAGGAATAGGTATACCGCCAAGAGTTTTTATGTTCAATGCAACATTTGCCGCGCCGCCGAATCTAAAAAATTCCTCATCAATTTCAATTACCGGTACAGGTGCTTCGGGGGATATTCTATTAACATCTCCCCAGTAGTAACCGTCAAGCATCATATCTCCCAAGACGGCAATTCTTTTATTCAAGAAATTATTTTTAATTTCGTCTAAACGTTCTTTCGATGTTTTGATCATATTATTCTCCGTTATCCCAAACCGCAAGTTTATTACCAAGATAAATTTTTACAATTCCGTTATCGGAACCGAACCAAATATTCAGCCCGTCGAAATAGCTGCATTTGATTGAATCGGGAATTCTATCATCTCTAATGATACTAATTTCTCCGGTCAGTCTATTTATTAATGCAATTCCGCGCCCGTAAGGTTCCTTTGCAATTTTACTAAATTGATAAGTACCTACCCAAATATAATTCCCGCTAAGTTCGAGGCATGATATCCCGTTGCCTTGTAAACCGGATGAATTATCGAAACGATCCCAGCGGTTTCTCCGGTTAAATTTGTATAATCCTCCAATATTATAGTTAGGACGATCAGGTGTAATAAATTCATCGGAGCCGATCCATACATTGTTTTGTTCGGTAAGAAGAGCGGATATGGAAACTTGATCGCCGTCCCCCTGAAAATAATTGTAGCGGTTATCATAAAAAAGGGCAGCGCCGTTTTCATCCATATCTTTTGATTTATCATATTTATGGAGACCGGCTTCCGTACCGAACCATACAAGACTATCGCCATCAACTCTTATTACTTTTATTGTATTTGTTTTTTCATCTTTACCTATAGTCAAATCATAATCAGTAAATCTTCTTTTTTTAATATCGTATTTTGTTAGGTATTTAAATCTTCCTATCCAAACAACATCGGCATACTTATCATATTCCAAAGATCGAATCCAGTTACTAAGCTGTCCCCCCAAACCGAATTTCCTTTTTGACCAATCCTCTCTCTTTTTATTATAAATAAAAAGACCATCAATTGAACCGGCCCAGATAAAATCATCATTTGCCGTAATTGAGTAGAAATAATCGTGTTGAAGTTTTTCATTTTCGGTTGAATAATTATTCCAAAGATCATCGGCAAGAGAATATGAAAAAATTCCTCTTCCGTTACTGGCCACCCAGATATTTTGTCCGTCGCTGCAAATATCTTCTACGATTACACCACTGAGATATTTATCTATTTTAAAATGGTTTTGAGCGCCAACGAAATATGGCACCACACACATAAACAACAGAATTGCAAAAAGATTTTTCATTTTCAGAGACTGTTCAATAGATAGTAATAGCTTTTTCATAAAATTATTTTTGAGAAACTTAGGTTATAAAATACAAAAAATAAGTAACGCAATGTTATCTTTAATTATGGATCGAAATCTCTAAAAAATTGAATGAAGGTGTTTTTGCAAGATACCTATCTGCTGACATTTAGATTTTGGACAGAACCTGTTTAACATCAAGGCAGTAAATCTTATTTTAACACTAAAAAGCCAGTTTGAGCTTGCTTAGCTCCGCTTGCAAAGACAAATTATCTAATTTTTCAGAGTTTTCGTTTTCATAAAATATATTTTGTAATTGATATTGTAAGTGAGATTACGAATTTTCGAAGGAATTTTCAATACCGGTATTAAGTTGAAGTTGAATATTCCATTCAGATTCAAAACCTTTGATAAGAGATTTAATAAGTTTACTATAATCAACTTCTTGCTTTAATATAGATTCTATTTCGGTAGTTCTGTTTGTTAATTCTAAGTTTAAATCTGCAATTTGAGATTGGTCGTTATTCAGGTAATCGGTTAATTTTTGATGAAATCTTCCGCATAAAATTGAACCATGCTGAAGCACAACCTTATCCATTTTCCTTTGCGCACTGCCGACCAGTTTTTTGCCGTTAAACTTAACTTCATTTTTTGCAGTACTTGCAAAACACATTACCCCGGAAGGTTGCTTAAGCAGGGAAGGGAAGTCAGGTTGAAAATTTTCAAGTTCTATATCTTGTAATTGCGGGTTATAAGCAACAAGCCCCTTTATTAATGCAAGTGATATTTTATTATAAATATCTTTCGGGCTGAGTTGTTGATTTAAGGGTATGATTACCGAATAGGTAATTTCTTCTGCATGAAGAATAGCCCGCCCACCGGTAGGCCTTGTAACAATATCAATATTATCCGCTTTGGTCTTAAGAATGTTTATATCTGTGATATTTTGATTAGCCCCAAGAGAGATGCAGTAAGGGTTCCATCTGTATAAACGGAAAAAAGCTTCATCATCGCTGCAGTTTTTTGCCAGATGAATATCAAAATCCATATTGTGCTGCCCGGTTCTAAAACCGGATTCAATAAAATGCCAAATCATTTTCTGATAAGTCCGCGCGTGCTGTTATTCATAAATTCGATAATATTTTTTACATGAGCGTTGTCGCTTTGATTCATCAATTTCTCTTTGGCTTGGGAGAAATTTAATCCTGATTGATATATAACATTATATGCTTCTTTTATGGCATTAATATCTTCGTTGGAAAAACCTCTGCGTCTTAATCCAATTACATTTAATCCTACATATCTCAAAGGTTCGTTTGCAGCCATTACGTAGGGGGGGACATCGACAGTAATTCTAAATCCGCCTCCAACCATAGAATGCTTTCCAATTTTACAAAATTGATGAATAGGAGTAGCTCCGCCTATGATAACATAATCATCCAAAACGACGTGCCCTCCCATAGCAACATTATTGGCAATAATACAATTATCACCTACTTTGGTGTCGTGACCAACATGAGTATAAGCCATAAAGAGGCAGTTTTTCCCGATACTGCTAACGCCTGTTTCGGCAGTGCCTCTATTTAATGTTACGTATTCGCGGATCACTGTGTTATCGCCTATAATGAATAATGTTTCTTCCCCTGCAAATTTTAGATCCTGTGGTAAGTTTGCCACCGATGCTGCTTGGAAAATTTTCACATTATTTCCTATACGGGCGCCGTCATAAATCACGGCATGCGGGCCAATTTTCGTACCATCTCCGATTTCAACATCGTCATAAATTATGGAATATGGTCCTACTTCAATATTGTCCCCAAGCTTTGCTTTAGGACTAACAATCGCGGTTGGGTGTATTGTATTCATAGTGGAATAGAAATTTAGTTATCTAATTTTTCGTCTCTTTCAATTATAGCAGCCATAAACTCTGCTTCCGAAACAACTGCATTATCAACAATAGCTCTTCCTTTGATACTTACATAGCGGCTTTTCTTAGAAACCATTTCGGCTTCCAAAACCAATTGATCTCCGGGTACAACCTGTTTCCTAAATTTAACGTTGTTGATACTCATAAAGAGGACAAGTTTTTCACTTGGATTAGGTATTGAGTTGAGCAGTAAAATTCCGCCGGCCTGGGCCATCGCTTCAATCTGTAAAACGCCGGGCATAACAGGTTTACCGGGAAAATGTCCTTGGAAGAAAGGTTCATTTATAGTAACGGATTTTACAGCAACAACTTTTTTATCCATTTCAAGGTGAGTAACTTTATCCACAAGTAAAAAAGGATACCTGTGAGGTAAAATTCTTTGAATAGCGTTGATGTCGAATACAACACCTTCAGTTTTAACATGCTGAAATTTTTTTACAAGTTTTTTCTGTTGGTATAGTTTTCTGATTTTTTTAGCGAACTCCACATTGGCTTTATGCCCCGGTCTTGCCGCTAGAATTTGAGTTTTTAAAGGAACTCCTATTAAAGCAAAATCACCCAGCATGTCTAACAATTTATGACGCACCGGTTCGTTTTTATAGCGAAGAACTTTATTATTCAAGAAGCCGCTTTCACCGATTGTAATTTTTGTATCAAGCCCTAATTTTTTTGCAAGGCTGTTTAATCCTGCCTCATTTGTTTCATGATCAACAATAACAACGGCATTATCAAGATTTCCGCCTTTAATCAAACCGGCATTTGCGAGTTGTTCCACTTCGCTTAAGAAACAGAATGTACGAGAAGGGGCAAATTCTTCAACAAATTCTTTTTCAAGATCGAACAAACCGGAGTGCTGGCTGCCTAATGCAGGGTTGTGATAATCTACCATTACCGTTATTCTGAAACCGTCGAGCGGAAGAGCTACAATATCAACACCTTCTTCCTCGTTATGAGACATTACGGTTTCCTCGATGATCAAATAATCTTTAGGTGATTCTTGAGAAACGAATCCTGCTTCTAAAAGTTTTTTTACGAACGGCATAGCGCTGCCGTCGCCAACTGGGGGTTCAATCCCGTCTATTTCGATAATGATATTATCTATTTGTAAGCCTGCAATAGCCGCGAGCACATGTTCAACGGTATGTACTTTTGTATCACCGATACCAAGCGTAGTTCCTCTTGATATATCAACAACATAATCAACGAGAGCAGGAATTTCCGGAGCGCCGCCCAGATCTGTTCTTATAAACCTTATCCCGTAATTTTCCGGGGCGGGTTTAAACGTAAGTGTACATGATGCTCCTGTATGTAATCCGGTGCCGGAAAAAGTAACTGTTTTTGCAATAGTACGTTGGAGTTCTAACATTAAGAATTTCCCTTGCTTTTTGTTTTATCGATTTCCTCTTCGAGTAATTTAACTTTTTCTTCAAGTGTTTTGATTGCGCCGGCGTAATTTGGAAGGTTTCTAATGTGTGCTTCCAATCTCATTGTAGTTCCCATTTCTTTCGCAGGTGTTCCGAAATATTTACCCGGCTTTTTAATACCTTTTGAAACTCCAGATTGTGCACCGATAATTACATCGTCTATTATATCTATATGTCCAACAACTCCAACCTGACCGGCTAAGATACAATTACTGCCTATTTTCGTACTTCCCGATATGCCTGTTTGAGAAGCAATTGCAGTGTTTTCTCCCAATACAACATTGTGTGCTATCTGAACAAGGTTATCTACTTTTACGCCTTTCTTTATCAAAGTTGATCCCAATGCGGCACGGTCAACAGAAACATTGGAACCAAGTTCAACATCATCTTCAATTACCACATTACCGATTTGAGGTATTTTTTGAAAAATTCCTTTTGCATCGGGGGCATACCCGAATCCATCTGATCCTATTACCGTACCCGAATGAATAATAACATTTTTTCCGATTACGGAATCTTCTCTTATCGATACGTTGGGATATATTAAACTGCCTGATCCTATTTTAACATTTTCCATAACAACGGTATTGTGCAGGATAACAGTATTATCATCCACAACACAGTTAGCTGAAATTACAACGTTTTTACCAAGTGTAACATTATTCCCAATCTTTGCAGATGGATCTATAAAAGCGGAATCATCAATTCCTTTTACTTGTATTTCGGGGTTAGCATATCTAATAATGATTTTCTGTAAAGCCGCATGCGGATCTGCAACTTCGATATAGATCAAATCGTCCCTATCTTTTTTAATATCGGATTTAATAAGAACTGCAGATGCTTTTGTTGTTGCTAAATATTTTATGTATGCCGGGAGATATAGAAAAGTGAGGTCGCCTTTTTGTGCTTCTTCGATTTTGGAAATGTTGATCAATTCTACATCAGCATTCCCATAAACTATGCCGCCGACCAAGTCGGCGGCTTCCTTTAAGTTTATTTTCATAACTTACTTCAATTTTTCTAAGACAAGGTTAGTGATATCATGTTCCGCTTTTGCATATAGAAAAAGTATATCGCCGCTTCTATCGAAAACGAAATCGAGTTCCAATTCTTCTGCAATCTCTTCAATCACATTGAAGACTTTGTTTTGAACAGGTTTCATTAATTCATCCTGTTGTTTGAAAAGTTCTCCGTTAACGCCGAATTTCGATTGCCTGAATTTGGCAACTGCATCTTCCAATTGAACCAACTCTTTTTCGGTTTCAATTCGTTTAATGTCGCTCATGATTAGTTTACGGCTTTCATATTCGTCGAATTTTTCCTGCCATTCTCTTTCAAGTTTGGCAAGTCCATCCTGCCATTCAACTATCAATCCATCAAGTTTTTTCTGAGCATCTTGAGCGTCCGGCAATTGTTCCATAATAGTATCTGAATCAACAAATCCAATTTTCAATTGCCCGAAACTTGAAGTTGATATAAAAATAAAAAGTAAAGCAAATAAAGAAATGAGCTTTTTCATATCATTAACCCGATGTTAAAAATTATTTTCCTCTTTTGAGTTTATCCAATACTTTATATGTCACATCGTATTCTGAATCTGCAAATAATAAAATTACATCCCCCGCTTTATCAAATACAAAGTTTAATCCTTCATCTGCGGCAACTTTATCAATAGCATCGTAAATACTTTGTCTTACAGGAGTTAATAATTGTTCTTGTTTCTTATAAATTTCGCCGTTGGGTTGACCGAATTTTTGTTGTTCGTAATCTTGAATTTTTTGTTGTTGTTGAACTAAAGTTTGCTGTGCTTCTCTCTGTTTTTCAGGAGTCATTGTAGCTTGTTGTTTTTGAAAATCAGCATATGAATTCTGAAGAACGGTTGTCATGCTGTCTCTTTTTTGTGTCCATTGAGCAATAATAGCATCAAGATCGCTCTGAGCTTTAATAGCAGAAGGAAGCTGAGCTAAAATTATTTGAGTGTCAACATACCCAATTTTCTGAGTGTTTTGTGCAAATAAAAAAGTGCTGCATAATAAAATGCTAAAAAAGATAATTAACTTCTTCACTATAACCTCATATTTATGTTTTTAAAATCCTTTTCCGAATTGAAAATGAAATACCCATTTAGGATCCAATCCGTCGATGGACATTCTGTCGAAACCATATCCGTAATCGAAACCGATTAATCCAACGGGATTAACAAAAATTCTTGCGCCCACGCCGACAGATCTTCTCAAATTGAAAAAGTCTGTTTCCTGTAAGTTGAAAAATACATTACCTGCCTCTGCAAATGCAAGTACATAAATTGGCATAGGTTCCAACGCCAACGCAATTCTTATTTCGGCGGTGTGTTTCATCATAACCCGGCCTCCTATGATGCTGCCGTTGGTATTTCTTGGGCCAACCGTGCGATCGTCATAACCTCTCAAAGGAGTAGTTGCGATGATCATACCGTTGCCTCCCATGTAATAGAATTCAAACGGTTGAATGGGAGTTCCTTTAACCAACTCATGAATATAACCTAAGTTGGAACTTAAGTAAAATGCAAATCTATTGCTGTTAAATAATCTCTTGTACCACTCGGCATTTAATTCCAATTTGTAATAATCAATCTGTCCCGGAAGTAGTGGCCCCCCCGACATTTCACCGCTGAAAGAAAATTTGGAACCTCGTGACGGGAAGATAGGGTTGTCTATATCGGTTCTAGTTAATGTTGCTCCCAGTGTATATTGCCTTGTTAAACCTTCGCGGTAGAAGCCTGCACCGTCGATTACATCGTTATATTGGAATTTGAAGAAACCTTGCAGGTAGAAGTAATTGTCCGGCCATGTAAGGCGCCTTCCCAGTTTCATCATCCCTCCCGATTGCCTCAAATCGTATACATATCTTTGCCTGGTATCAAAAACATCGAATCCAATCATTGTCGGTGTATCCATAAACCAGGGTTCTGTAAAACCTAAAGAAAATGTTCTATAGAAGTTGCCTACACCGAATTGCCAATTGAAATTAAGTATTTGCCCGGCTCCCATTTTGAATGGTGCCGCCATTGAAAAATTTGTTAGAGTGACACCAACAGCGCCGCTGAATCCAAAGCTCCCGCTGTATCCTACGGATGCGTTGAGATAATCACTCGATTTTTCTTCTACGTTATATACAAGACTTACTGTGCTGTCGTTTTCAGGACGATAATCAATACCTGTTTGGTATAATTTCTCAACATTGAAGTATTGTAAGTTTGCCAATTGCTGGATACTTCTGAAAATTAAACTACGGCTGAAATAATCACCGGGGACCGTATAAAGTTCACGCCTAATAACTTTATCCATTGTTCTGTCGTTACCGGTTATAATTACGCTGCCGATTTTAAATCTGCTGTTTTCAGTTAATTGAATATTTATATCAATAGAATCTTCGGCAACCTTTGTTTCTTTAGCGCTAAGTTGAAAACCCAAATAGCCGGTGTCTTGATATAATGATGAAACGTCCGATTGTTTTTCATTGAAGTGAAGATTTTGATTAAACTTTTCAAGGTCATAGACATCTCCTTTTCTAAAACCAAGTCGGTCATTCAATTCTTCGTCAGTATAGAGAGTATTACCTTCCCATGAAATATTGCGGATCTTATATTGAGGGCCTTCATAAATATTTACATAAATGTCGATTGCTGATTTATCTTCGGAAAATGAGACTGAGTCGGATAATACTTGAAAATCGCGGTAACCGTTTTTCCGGTAAAAGTTCGCAACTAATTTTAAGTCCTCTTTGAATTTATCTTTATGGAAATTGGAACTTGTCCAAAATCTCCACCATTTGGATTCAGTAGTTTCATCTAATTCACCAATAAGGTCATCATTCTCATAAGCCTCATTCCCGTTGAAAGAAATGCTGCGAACGTAAACTTCATCTCCTTCATCGATTGAGTATATCAATAAAAGCCGGTTCTGAATTTTGTTAATAATATTCGAAGGTCTTTCAACGCTATAATCGTAACTTAGTTTATATTCATCTTCGGGATTTTTGGTATTCACCCATCTAGTGATTATTTGATCTTCTGTTGTATCTGATTCTGCGAAGGAATAAGTATGGTGAGAAATTTGAGCATTGAGGTATCCTTCTTCGGCATAGAGCATTTCAATTTGCTTTTTTACTCTATAAATTTCCTGAGGTTTTAGTGTTTGTCCGCTTACGAAGTTGGTTTTATTTTTAAGTTCGCTTTCGGAAATTTCATCATTACCGGTTGTTATACATCTTTCAATTCTAGGGTACTCTTTTACTTTTATTAAAAGAAACACCCCGTTACCAACTTGTCTATCAATCACAATCTGGATATCTTCAAAAATTCCAAGTGCCCAAAGTCTTTTTATTGCACTAATTGTTTCATCGCCGGGTACTTCAATTTCGCTGCCTATCCTTAATCCGGTATTAGCAATAATAGTAGTAGGATCGGCCGAATTGTTACCTTCAACGGATATTCCTAAGATCTGATATTGAGCCCGGTTAAATTGCGGAAAAATAATAGTTGAAAATAAAATAAAAAAAATAAGACTATACTTTAGCCACGTGTTTTGGAAGTTCTTTACCATTCTGCTCGTCTGTTTGGTTGTTGTATAATTGTTCGCTAACTAATCCGAATCTTCTTTCTCGTTTCTGATAACTTTTAACAGCTTCAAGTAATTCATGGCTTCTGAAATTGGGCCATAAAACATCTGAAACAAAAATTTCAGAATAAGCAATCTGCCATAATAGAAAATTACTCACCCTCATTTCACCCCCGCTTCTAATCAGAAGATCAGGATCGGGTATCCCCTTTGTTGTTAAATGAGAGGAAACTAATTCTTCGTTTATATCTTCAATACTTAGTCTGTTTTCTTTATATTGGTTGCTTATATGCTTTATTGCTTCAATAAGTTCCCATCTGCCGCTGTAACTCAATGCTAAATTTAATACCATATGGGTATTACTTGCTGTTTTTTCAAATGCATCATTTAATTCTTTACGGACAATATCGGGGAGGTCATCCGTATTGCCTATTGCCGATAACTTAATATTATTTTCATTCAAAGTATCTGTTTCTTTTTGGAGGGCTTGAACTATAAGCCTCATAAGTGTAGACACTTCCTCTTTTGGTCTATTCCAGTTTTCGGTAGAAAATGTATATAGGGTAAGGTATTTAACTTCCAGCCTGGCACATGTTTCAACTACCTGACGAACTGATTCCACTCCTTTTTGGTGCCCTGCAACGCGGGGTAATCCTCTCTTCCTTGCCCACCGCCCGTTCCCATCCATAATAATAGCAATATGCTTTGGAATATTTCCTAAACGTTTAATCTCTTCAATTGCCTGAAGATCAGAGTCTTTTAAATCTGCTTTCAATATCGTCTCTAATAATATTAATTAGACCAAGCAAAATAAACGACCCCATTCTAAATGTCAAGGTTAGCAATTATTATGAAAAAGTATTATAGTTTATAAATGGAGAAGAATCGATGCATGATATAACCGGTTAAAATTTTTTTTGAATTATATCATGCATTGGTTGAGCGGAGACCTACCAACTTGATTTGATATTGAGCTTCTTCACTGAGCATGGAAATAATTTCTTTAGCTTTAGTTAACAATTTGTTAGGAACTCCAACAAATAACGTAACCCTTCTGTTGGAATATTTAGTATGCCGCGTAGCAAGAAAATTAAGCCTTGAAGGTAGTTTGGGATCGTCGAGATCTTTTTCAGTGAGGGTTATACCCATAACTACTTTTTTCTTTAGCTTGGCAATTGCGTCAACTTCGTAATTGCCTATGGGATTAGGGGCCGGGAGATAAGTCCCGAATTTTCTACTTATGGTCAGATAACCATTCTGCCAAAAGTGGTCTATCAATGCATCTACTCTATCCTTGTTTGATGTTTGTACCATGATAATCTCTCATTAATTATATGAGGCTATAATTGGAATAATGGGAGAAAATTTATTCGAGTTAAGAATTCGAATATTAAAAATGTTGTCATACTGGAACATCTGAATCTGGTTGGTATGTGCAATTCTTCCAAAAATAGCTTTCTTTCCGTTGCTGTTAACTGATATATAATAAGGTTCAACTACAACTTCTTTAGAGCCGTAAAGGAATCTAAGTTTACGTCTATTTGATATTGCATCTGAAAAAATTTCGGATTTCATTTTATTATTCCTTCTAGTTATAAATCCTAAAAACGCTTACTACTTTACCTACTATCGAGAAATCTTCACGATTGTTTATCTCTATTATAGGGTATTTATCGTTCTGTGGGATTAAGTTAATAATTTCATCCTTTTTACTAAATGTTTTGAGTGTAGCTTCATCTCCTAAAAGGGCCACAATAATATCCCCGTTTTTAACATTTTTCTGTTGAGAAACAATTACCATATCTCCTTCAATAATGCCTGCTTTTATCATACTATCACCGCGGACTTTCAGTCCGAAACAATTTGTATTTTTTGATATTAGACTGGCGGCAATAGCCAAAGTTCCTTCAACATTTTCTTCTGCCAGTATGGGATAACCCGCGGCAACGCGTCCTACAATCGGAATTTCAATTAATTGTTCATTTGATACCGTATGATTCTTCAATTCACCGTTTTTGGCAAGTGAAAGAGTTCTACTGGTCTTACTTTCACTATTCAAATACCCTTTTTTAATTAAAGCATCAACATGTCTTTTAACACCGAATGTAGAGGCAATATCAAATTTCTGGCCTATTTCCCTATAAGTAGGGGGATATCCATTATCTTCAATGGACTCCTGAATGAAGCAAAGAATTTCATTTTGTCTTTCGGTTAATTCAGTTTTCATTGTAGTGTCCTTTTGTTCACTACAAATATAGTGAACGCATGAGCACTTGTCAAGAGATAAATACAATCATGCACCAACTTTTCTCCTGAAAGAAAAGTCGGTGCATAAATTTATCAACTGTTTATGATACTATTGAGGAGTGTGAAATAATTGGAAGAGTCTTTGTCCCATAATATGGTTATCCATCAATCCGCCGAATTTTTCGTGGCCGGGACCGTAGCTGAATATTGAAATAAGGTTTCCAGTATGATTATTGTGCGAGAATTCCAATCTTAAATTTTCTGTTTTTTTATCAGCATTAAGAACTGCTGTTCCCCCTGTTTCATGGTCGGCAGAAACAATTACAAGAGTGTTGCCGTTTTCTTCGGCAAATTTAAGCGACGCATTTATTGCTGTATTGAAGTCGTTCATTTCTTCTTTTACTAATAGTGAATTTTTTTCGTGTGCCATGTCGTCTATTTGCGCGCTTTCAATCATCAGGAAAAAACCTTCTTGGTCTTTTGCGAGAAAGTCTAGTGCAATATTAGTAAGATCCTTTAGTGAGTAGTTTCTTTCACCGGGATGGGGGAGTTGATCGTTTTCAAGCAATGCATAAAATTTTTGAGAAGGCTTATGGCCTGATAACTCACTCCAACTATCGAAGACTAGGAATCCATTGTCTTTAATTTTTGAAATAAGATTTTTATCATCTTCTCTCTTCCCCCCCAATTCTACGGGGAGGAATTTATCCAGGCCTCCTCCAATTACCACATCAACATTACTGTTGATGTATTTCTCGGCTATATCAAAATATTTATACATGCTGTTAAGATGGGCTACAAACCCGGCCGGTGTAGCATCAGTGACGCATGCTGTTGTAATAATACCTGTCGAATACCCTAACGGTCTTATATATTCCATAATATTTTCCAGCGGTTTTCCATCCGGATCATTACCAAGATAAGTGTGGTTAGTACGATGACCGGTAGCTATAGCCGTAACACCTGCACCCGAGTCGGTTATCAATGTATCAGCACATGCTGTGTTAACCAAACCGGTAGTAGGGAATTTATGAAAAGGAGAATTATCCATCGAGTGAACGGACGCAGAAATAATTCCTATGCCCATTCCGTCGCCAATAAGTAAAATTACATTAGGAGATTTAATCTGACTGCTGCAGGAAATAGATGCTGCAAAAATAACCGCAGACATCAAAAAGAAATGCATTCTTTTCTTTAACGAGTTATTAAATATATTATTCAACAAATTTTATCCATCCATATTTATCTTTAATTTTTCCCCATTGAATCCCTGTAATTTCATTGTAGAGTTTTGTCCCAAGTTCACCGGCTTCTTTTTCGTTGAACTCCATAATTTTATCTTTGTATTTCAACTTGCTAATTGAAGAAATTACCGCGGCTGTTCCTGTGCCGAACATTTCAAAAAGATTCCCTTGATCGTAAGCATCGACAATCTCATCAATGCTTATCATCCTTTCATTCATATTATAGCCCCAATCTTTGAGGATTTGGATTACAGACATCCTGGTAATTCCGGGTAAAATACTTCCTGTTAACATTGGTGTGGCGATTTCATTTTTTAAGCTGACAAATATATTCATTACACCCACTTCTTCAAGATATTTCTGTTCAATTGCATCAAGCCATAATACTTGTCCGTATCCTTCTTTCTGAGCTTCGCGCTGCGCAATTAAACTAGCAGCATAATTGCCGGCGCATTTACAATCGCCTACACCTTTTCTTACCGCGCGCACATATTCATCTGTTACCATGATTGGAACAGGTTTGAAACCTTGCGGGTAATAGGGACCCACGGGATTAAGAAGAATGATAAATTTGTACTGATTAGCCGGGCGTACACCAAGTGAAGGTTCATTTGCAAAAACAAAAGGTCTGATATAAAGGGAATGTCCTTCTTTTGTCGGAATCCATTCTTTGTCAATTTTTATCAATTCAAATAATGCTTCCATCACAAGATCGATATCGATTTCCGGGATGCAAAGCCTGCGGTTAGAATTATTGAGCCGTTCAAAATTCTTTTCGGGTCTGAATAACGCAATTTTACCATCGGTATAATTGTAAGCTTTCATCCCTTCAAAGATAGCTTGACCGTAATGGAGTGCCATTGCAGCCGGATCGAGATCCAGATTTGATTTTTTCTTTATTGTGGGTTTGTGCCATCCTTTATCGGGATCATAATCCATTTCAAATACGTGATCTGTGAATGTGCGTCCGAATATCAATTGTTCTGGCAATTCTATCTTACCGTCATGTTTACTTGATTCGATAATAATTCTACTCATAAAAACACCATCCTTGTAATTATAGAATGATAAATTTCAGTTAACTTTTTTTGAACAATATCTTTAAAACAAAAAAGCCCGGTGTATAGAGTACCGGGCATCAGCTTAATTAAGCATCAAAATTATAATGACTATGTTGATAATTAATTCTAATTTCATTTTACTCGTTAATATTAATTTCATTTAACTGCAATTCTCGGTTGTAAATATTATTAATTAAGATGTAATTTACAATTCAAAAAAGAATTTCAAGAGAATCCGGGTAAATGGCTCTGAATAAGGTTGTACGTTTTAGAAACTAATGCTAATTTCACAATAAGTTTTCAGAATCAAAAATCAAGTAATTCCAAATGATGAAAAAAATTTTTCAAAAAATAGGGGAGAAAGCCTTAAAGTTTTTTGAGGAAATGGGGCAAGTATCCATTTTGCTTGCCAGGATATTCAGGTTTTCCCCCGATATAATAAGAAACCGGAAATTACTTTTTTTCCAAATGGAACATATTGGTGTTAATTCACTCCCCCTTGTAATTATTATCGCAATATTTACAGGAGCGGTTGCCGCTTGGCAGGCAGCATATCAATTAAAAGGAATCGCGCCATTATCCTTTTTAGGAACAGCAACCAGCCGTGCAATTATTACCGAACTAGGCCCGGTATTAACCGCCATTGTTATTGCCGGGCGAGTAGGTGCTTCAATAGCCGCAGAACTGGGATCGATGAAAGTAACCGAACAATTAGACGCATTGGAAACTATGGGTATCAGCACTATCAGGTATTTAGCAATGCCCCGCTTCTTTGCTGCAGTAATTATGATGCCGATATTAGTCATATTTGCAAATGCAATTGCAATCGGGGGAGCATTTTTTATATCAAATTCATTTCTGGGTGTATCATTCAATGTTTATTTCGATTCGGTGAAAAGGTTTTTCTTATTCGGTGATTTTATGTTCGGTATGGTTAAGGGAGTTGCATTCGGCGGTGTAACGGCATTGCTGGGATGTCATATAGGTTTTAAAACAGAAGGTGGAGCCGAGGGGGTGGGGTTGTCTACAATACGTTCTTTCGTTTTAAGTTCTGCAATGATACTGATATTGGACTATCTTTTATGGACGTTAAGATTTTAAAAATAAAATTGGTATTTTTATAAAATTGTTGAATGCATAATTATATTATTTTGGGTACTCAATTGAAAAATTATATATTCTGGAAGAGATTAGTTGATATAATATTTTCACTAATTATACTTATCCTAACATTCCCTTTGATGCTTCTATTCGGAATAGTTTTATACTTCGAATTAGGAGCCTTCCCGGTTTTCGTTCAAGAGAGAGGAATAGTGCTTGAGAAAAACCGTTTCAAAATTTTTAAGTTAAGAACTATCAAGAAGATTGATAATGCCTATCTTCGTCATACTAATATTAATGATATTTTATTGAAACAAGATCTTCAGCATTTACTAACTCCCTTTGCTAGATGGCTGCGTAAAACAGGGCTGGATGAATTACCCCAATTGTTCAATGTTCTTTCGGGTAAAATGAGTTTGGTTGGCCCAAGACCTTTAATGATTAGTGATCTCGAGATTCTCAAAAGAGAAAATATCATACTATACCAGCTAAGGGAAAAATATAACTCTAAGCCGGGGCTTACAGGGATGTGGCAAATTTACGGAGATAGGAAAAGAGGACTTAGCAATTTGGTTTCACTTGAATATTTTTATGAAGTGAACCGCTCACCTTACCTCGATTTAAGACTTCTTCTTGAAACTATACCGCTTTTATTATTTGCAAAAAATTCCGATTCAATTTTATACCAACAAAATAGTTTGAATAAGAAAATAACATTTTCGTTATTTAATAATATCGAGCATGGAAATAAGCAATTATTAGTTGATCATTTTGATAATTTAATTCAATCTTTACGGCATCAAAATAGGAAAGTGACTTCGGGCGATTGGAGACAGGTTATTAACCATCTTTTAGAGCATGATTTATATCATTCTATTCATAATTCTTATTCAAATACAGTCGTTGATTTGGTTGAAAGAAAAAATTAGATGTATTCTCATTTGTATTTAGAAATATCTGAAGAACTCAAAAAGTTCATTTCGAATGGGAAAGGCGACTTAGAAATTTTGTTGGGATCAAAGATTCCTTCCTCCCGCCTGGTTGGCGAGGCAGGCCGGGCAAAATAACAAACCTCATTTTTTAGGGTACTCTATTAATTAATGATTTCTTTTTATTTATTACACTTTCGTTTTTTCAAATTGCATGAGATTCAACTCTCACCGTCTTTACTATAATGAAACAACAATTTTGGAAAAATAAATCTTGAAATTTAAATCTCAATGTTCTAACTTCCACTAATAAAACTGCAATCAGTTCTCTTAAACTCTTAAAATTTATTTATCCGCAGATGTGTCATTAATAATTGGAGGTAAGATGAAAACTCTAACTCCACTATTACGGATAACCTTTCTTGTGATTTTTTTCTTATTATACTATCAAAATGTTTTAGCTCAACTCTGGGATAATTATGATGGAGTTGATGATCTTACATATACTGCTGAGGATGAAAATTATTGGATAGTTAAAGAAGGTGTTTTAGAAGCGAGTACCGGAGGATCAACTTTACCTGATCATAGTTATGCATCTTTTGATATGACAAATAAAATCTCATCTTGGAGTTTGAGTAATGAGAATTGTAATGAATGGATTGGTTGGATGTTTTTGAATAGAGATGTTACTGGGTGGGGAATAAGTAATACTTCTTGTTGTATGGTATTGGCCGCAAATAATGCGGATTTAAACGAAAACGGATGTAGCGGTTATGCAATAGGTTTTAAAAATGCTTCATCGCCTGCACCCGATTACCTAACGTTATTTAAATTTAGTGATGGTCTTCAAGGGAGGACAATGGCATTACCGACAAGTTCATCTGAAATATTAGAAACAAGTTATGCATATAACGAATCCGATGGAGGTGTTAATTTTTATATAAAACTTAATCCCGATGGTACGTGGAATGTCCGGTGGAAAGCAGGCATTCAGTTATCGGGTTCTGATGCAATTGATCCAAATGAATACACAGACGGATCATTAAATTCGAGTATCGATGAAACATATAGAGGCAGCTTTTATAAATATGTCGGATGGGTTTACGCTCATGCAACTTCAGATTACATTGCACAATTTGATAATCTTGGTTTCAGCCAAAACGGAGCTTTACCTGTTGAGCTATCATCTTTCACAGCAGCGCGCGAAAACGGAAAAACATTCTTGAGATGGAGAACCGAAACAGAAATCAACAATTACGGATTTGATGTAGAGAGATCATACATTCAAGATAAAGGTGGTTTGGTTTGGCAGTTCCTTGCATTTGTAAACGGGTATGGCAACAGTAATTCCCCTAAGGAATATATTTATATAGATAACCAGTGTTTATTGCCTGGAACTTACAATTATCGGATAAAGCAAATCGATTTCGACGGCGCCTGTGAATATTCCGGGGAATTATCAATCTCGGTAGAAGAATCCAAATATTTTTCGCTGAATCAGAATTATCCCAATCCAGCCAATCCAGCAACTACGATTAGTTTCGAATTACCTGAAGATTCTCATATAAAGTTGACAATATATTCAATACTTGGGGAAAGAATCACTACATTAATAGATGGATTTTGCAATATAGGCAAGCATGAAGTAGTATTCGATGCAAATAATATACCGGCAGGAGTATACCTGTATTCTTTGAAGAGTAAGAACTTCATGCAAGTTAAAAAAATGACGGTGTTGAAGTAATATTTGAAATTTACTGTAAACTTTTTTAACACCGGTCTTGTGTAAATATAAAATAATTTTACAGTATACAGATTTTTTACTTGCGGAAATTTTTTATTGAATATAATTTACTGAAGTAAATAATGAAGTTTTTTCACTTGATATCCGATGTATTCTTTTAGGAGACTCGGTTTGATAACAAGTAGCATCATTAATAACTTCCATAATAATTCCGCAAATATTCATATAATATTTTTGCAGACTTTTATCCCGTTCCGGGAAAATATATATAAAAAACTAAACAATCTTTATCTATAATTAAATTGCGGAGATGTAATGTCAGATTACGTAAAAAACTTAATGACCGAAGTAAAAGCTAAAAATCCTGCTGAACCCGAATTCCATCAAGCAGTACAGGAAGTTGTGGAATCATTGGCTTTAGTATTAGACAAACATCCTGAATATCGTTCAAGCAAAATTGTTGAACGAATTATCGAACCTGAAAGAGTAATTTTATTTAGAGTTCCTTGGATTGACGACCAAGGTGAAGTACAAGTTAACCGTGGTTTTAGAATTGAAATGAACAGCGCTATCGGGCCATACAAAGGGGGTTTACGTTTCCATCCTTCAGTAAACTTAGGCATACTTAAATTCTTGGCCTTCGAACAGGTATTCAAAAACAGTTTGACTACATTACCAATGGGAGGAGGTAAAGGAGGTTCCGACTTCGATCCCAAAGGAAAGAGTGATATTGAAGTAATGCGCTTTACACAAAGTTTTATGAACGAATTATTCAGGCACATTGGCCCAAACACAGACGTTCCGGCCGGTGATATCGGTGTTGGTGGTAGAGAAATAGGTTTCTTGTTCGGCCAATATAAAAAATTAAGAAATGAATTTACCGGCGTTCTTACCGGGAAAGGTTTGAACTGGGGCGGTTCATTAATTCGGCCAGAAGCAACCGGTTACGGCGCAGTTTATTTTGCCGCCGAAATGTTGGCAACAAGAAATGAAACATTGGAAGGTAAAACATGTTTGGTTTCCGGCAGCGGTAACGTTGCTCAATTCGCAACTGAAAAGATCAATCAATTAGGCGGTAAGGTTGTTACTTTATCCGATTCATCGGGATATATTTATGACGAAGCCGGTATCGATGCTGAGAAATTGGCTTTTGTTATGAATCTCAAAAATGTTAAACGCGGAAGAATTAAAGAATACTCAGATAAATTTAAGAGTGCGGTATTTACTCCTTTCGATGCAAAATTAGATTACAATCCGTTATGGAATCATAAAGCGGTTTGTGCTTTCCCATGCGCTACTCAAAATGAAATTAACGAAAAAGATGCAGCAAACTTATTAAAGAACGGCACATATGTAGTTTCTGAAGGAGCTAACATGCCGACTGTTATTGAAGGTGTTAACCAGTTTGTAGATGCTAAGATTCTATACGGGCCCGGTAAAGCTGCCAACGCCGGCGGTGTTGCTACATCGGGGCTTGAAATGTCTCAGAACAGCATGCGTTACAGCTGGACGAGAGAAGAAGTTGATAGCAAATTACATCAGATTATGAAGAGCATTCACAAAACATGTGTTGAAACTGCGGCTGCATACGGAACTCCAGGCAACTACGTGAACGGCGCCAACATAGGAGGTTTTTTGAAAGTTGCTAATGCAATGATGGATCAAGGTGTTGTTTAATAGAAGCTCACATTAGTTGTAATATTTTCAATAATGGGGCGTTATAAAACGCCCCATTTTTTTGTTGTTTTATATCTCCAATTTTAATAATCTATTTCGGCAATCAACAATTATTGACCGGTCATGAATAAAAATAAAAAATTTGATGAGGAACTGATACGCAGGAGTAGATATTCCAAGTTTCAGGATTTTCATAATTTGATGAGGTTCCGAGTTAGGGATATACTTCTTGTCTCCAGCTTATACGATTCTTACATATTTGAAGAAGACGGCAGACTATACGAATTAATTCGTAAAGAGTACCAGGGCTTAAACCTATCTCACTCACCGGAGCTGGTTCAATGCTCAAGCGGTGCCGAAGCTTTGGAATTAGCGAAGAATGAAAACAGATTCAACCTGATCGTTGTTACGCAGCATGTTAAAGATATGTCTTCAATAGCATTCGCTAAAAAGGTAAGAGAATCGGGAATTAATATTCCGGTTGTGCTGCTGGGATATGATAACCTCCACATGAATGAATTGATTGCCAGTGAAGATGTTAATGTTTTTGATAAAGTTTTTATTTGGCAGGGAGACTACAGGATATTAATAGGCATAATTAAATATCTTGAAGACAGATTTAATATTGAATACGATACTCAAAATGTAGGGGTTCAGGTTATAATATTAATTGAAGATAATATTAGATTTTATTCATCTTATCTCCCTTTGATTTACACCGAAGTTCTTAAACAGTCTCAAAGTTTATTATCGGAAGGCATTAATCTATCGCACAAATTTTTGCGAATGCGGGCGCGTCCTAAAATTATACTTTGTTCTTCATATGAAGAAGCATGGGAGTATTATGAAAAATATGAAGAGTATGTCCTTGGCGTAATTTCAGATGTCGATTTTAATAGGAACGGTATACAGGACCCTGCAGCAGGAATAGAGTTTGCCAAAAATGTTAAAGAAAGACAACCGGATATTCCCGTTTTACTTCAATCTCATGTTCATAGTAATGCCAAAAAAGCCCAAGAAATTGGCGCGGCTTTCTTGTTGAAAAATTCTCCGCGGCTGCTAAAAGATCTGGGCGGATTTATGAAACAAAATTTCAGTTTCGGCGATTTCATTTTTAAAACACATGACGGTGTTGAAGTCGGAAGAGCCGGTAACTTGATTGAATTGGAAGAACAACTAAGCATTGTACCGGATGACAGTATAATTTTTCATGCTTCACGTAATCATTTCTCCAACTGGTTCAAAGCCAGAACGGAATTTTGGCTGGCTCATTTGCTGCGCCCAAAAAAAGTTTCTGATTTTAAATCGACGGACGAATTAAGAGAAATCTTAATCTCATCAATAAAAGAATTCAGAAGGTCGCGCCAAGTTGGGGTTATTCTTGATTTTAATAAAAAAACTTTCGATAAAACTCTCACTTTTGCCAGGATAGGGGGCGGATCTATTGGAGGCAAAGCCCGCGGATTGGGTTTTGTTAATAACTTGCTCAGCAATTTCGATATCAGGCAAAATTTTGAAGGGGTGGAAATTTATGTCCCGGCATCGGTAGTTGTGGGAACTGATGTATTCGATTATTTTTTGGAAGAAAATAATCTCAAAGATTTTGCATTATTAGCACAAGATGACAATGAACTTGTAGATAAATTCCTTAATGCCGCAAATTTCCCCGAAGAGGTATTGCAAGATCTATACGATTTTCTTGAAATGAATGAAGGCCCATTAGCTGTTCGTTCTTCAAGTTTATTGGAAGATTCACAGGATCAACCCTTTGCGGGTGTTTATGAAACATATATGATTCCAAATATTCATGAAGATGTTAATACAAGATTATTTCAATTACTTACTGTTGTAAAGAGAATTTATGCTTCAATTTTTTCTCAGAAGGCAAAAGATTATATCAAAGTTACATCCTACCGTTCGGAAGAAGAGAAGATGGCCGTCATTATTCAAAAAATGGTCGGCGCTAAACACGGTTCAAATTTTTACCCGGAATTCTCAGGAGTTGCAAAATCATATAATTTTTATCCAACCCCGCCGTTAAAATCAGACGATGGTATTGTATCGGCGGCTTTCGGTTTGGGAGAGATAATTACCGAGGGAGGCAATGCAGTAAGATTCTGCCCCAAATACCCTCACCATCTTTTACAGTTTGCCAATATTGACGATACAATTAGATTCAGCCAACAAAAATTCTTCTCACTAAATCTGAAAGAATGGGATAATCAAACAAAACTTACTCAAGAAATGCTTATTAGTGAAGAAGATTTAAGCGAGGCCGAAAAAGACGGAACATTAGCTTATGTTGCGTCAACATATTCGGCGGAGAATGAAGCAATTTACGACGGTATCTCAAGACAAGGAGTTCGCTTATTTACATTATCACCAATACTTAAACATAAATACATGCCCCTTCCGGATATTATAAATCTACTATTGGAAATCGGAAGCTGGGGTATGGGTTCACCCGTTGAAATTGAATTTGCCGTTAACCTCTCTGTACCGCCTGGAGAGCCGAAGGAATTCGGACTCCTTCAAATGAGACCTCTTGTTGTAAGCAACGAAGTGGAAGAATTGGATACTTCATCTTACGATAAATCGGAATTAGTTTGCATTAGCGATAAGGCACTGGGCAACGGGGTGGTTAAGGATATTCACGATATCATATATATTAATATTGATAATTTCGACCGATCAAAAAGTCTAGATGTAGCGCATGAAATTGCCATACTTAATAATAAGCTCCTTTCTCATGAAAAAAAATATTTATTAATCGGTGTCGGAAGATGGGGTACACTGGATCCATGGCTTGGTATACCGGTTACATGGGAACAGATATCAGGCGCAAAAGCAATTGTCGAATCTAACTTCAAAGACTTTAATGTTGCTCCTTCCCAGGGTTCTCACTTTTTCCAAAATTTAACTTCTTTCAAAGTAGGGTATTTTACAGTAAACGATTATAGGAATGAGGGATTTATTGATTGGGAATGGCTGAACCATCAACCAACCGAGGAAGAAACTAAGTATGCTAAACATATCAAACTTGATAAACCGATAAAGATTAAAATTAACGGTAGAGAAAATAAAGGGATTATCATTAAACCGGGGATTAACAAATAATTTTATTGAAGCAATATTCTTTCACTATTATTCAATCCTTTGGAAATTGATAATATATTCGGAATGAAGTAATTTGAGTAAGTGAGATTTGTATTTTTAGCCATCGGAGACATTTAATGAAAAATTTAGAAATTAAACCAGCAGTAAGAACCGAAAACATAACCTATGCAGTGAGAGATATTGTTGTATTAGCAAATGAAGTTGCAAAGACAGGCAAGGAAATGTTGTACTTAAATATCGGCGATCCGCCTCAGTATGATTTCGCACCGCCGCAACATATGATCGATGCCACTTTAGATGCGATGAAAAAAAATTATAACGGTTATTCGCCATCATCCGGTATTAAAAGTGCAACGGATGCAATTGCAGCCGAAGCAGAAAAAAAAGGCATCAAAAATGTAAATGATATTTTTATAACAACCGGCGCAAGTGAAGCAATAGATATTTGTCTTACGGCTTTAGTTGACGACGGTGAAAATGTTTTGTTGCCTACTCCCGGTTATCCGCTTTATACAGCCATTGCAAGTAAGCTGCAGATGATGGAAAATCCATACTATTTAGATGAAAACAACGGTTGGCAGCCTGATGTTGAAGACATCAAAAGCAAAATTAACGAAAAGACAAAAGCTATAATTATTATCAATCCTAATAACCCAACAGGTTCAAATGCAAACAAAGAAACATTGCTAAAACTTATAGACATTGCGCTTGAGCACAACCTCGTAATCTTCGCCGATGAAATTTACGACAAGCTGTTGATGGACGGACAAAAACACATCTCAATAGCGTCGTTAAATAAAGACGTACCTTGCATTACATTCGGCGGTTTGTCAAAAAATTACATGGTGCCTGGATGGAGAATTGGATGGGGAATTGTAAGCGGTGATAAAGCAAGATTGGCAAACTACATCGAAGCCATCAACAAATTATTACGTGCCAGACTTTGCGCAAACCATCCCGAGCAGTACGCTATTCCTGCCGCGTTGTACGGTGATCATTCGCACTTAACCGTTGCGATGGAAAAGTTAACCCGCAGAAGAGATTTGACTTTCGAAATGCTTAACAGTACACCGGGACTTTCATGCGTTAAACCCGGCGGCGCGTTTTATGCATTCCCAAAAATTGAAATTAAAAATTCGGACAATCATTTCGTTGCTGAATTGATCAAAGAGACCGGCGTTGTTGTTGTACCGGGAACCGGATTCGGCCAAGTGCCTGGCACAAATCACTTCCGCGTGGTATTCCTTCCGCCGGAAGAAATTTTGGAAAAAGCTTATAAAAACATCGTAGACTTCTACCAAAAATATAAAAACAAATACGAATAGGAATATTTAATTAATAAAATCTTCGAGATCTTAGAACTAAATTTGTATTATGACCTCGAAGATTGTCAATCTCCGAAAGTCTTTGCAAGTTCCTCTAACCTTCAAGGTTGTAATCTCATTGCTAAGCTTGAAGGTTAGAATTATTGGTTTCTTGCTTTGCGCGGCTTTCTTATCTATATTTGCCCCCTATTTCTAAAATCGATTGAGAGGATATTGAACAATTTTAAAATAACAGAATTACCCAATGGAATTAGAATAGTCTCTGAAAATATTCCTCATGTAAAATCTTTTTCATTGGGTTTCTGGTTTAATGTGGGTTCGCGAGACGAGAAGAAGGGGAATAACGGTATTTCTCATTTTCTTGAACATATGTTTTTCAAAGGGACAGTTAGAAGAAGCGCTAAAAGAATTTCGGATGATATTGAATCTTTAGGCGGTTATTTAAATGCTTTTACTTCCAAGGAGCATACTTGCTTTTACGGAAGAGGATTAGAACAGTATGTAGAGAAAACTTACAGCGTATTGGCAGACATGATTCAGAATTCTATTTTCAAGGAAAAAGAAATTAGAAAAGAATCCTGTGTAGTAATTGATGAATTAAGAGATATTGAAGATTCTCCTGAAGAATTGATTTTCGATAAATTTGAAACCGATATCTTCCCGGGTAATACGCTTTCTCTTCCAATAATTGGGACGGAAAAAAATCTTAAGAATTTTACGCGCCAGGATCTTCTGAATTATGTTAAAAAAAATTATTGTTTCAACAATCTTTATATTGTTGCTTCCGGAGCCGTAAACCATACCAAGTTGATAGAGCTTACTTATAAATACTTCACTGTAGATTTGGGAAGAACTAATAAAAAGAGAAAAATTCCTTCTCTTATTAAGTCTAAAGATTTTTATATCTATAAAGATATTCAACAAACTCATTTTATTATCGGCAAACCTACTTACGGATTTAATAATAAAAACAGGACGGCGGTTAGTGTTTTCTCTCAAGTGCTGGGCGAAGGAAGCAGTTCAAGATTATTTCAATCGGTAAGAGAAAAAAACGGAATAGCTTACCAGATTAATTCATTCCTGAATTCATTTTGGGATGTCTCTACATTTGGAGTATATTTTTCCACAAATGACAAATCGGTCGATAGGGCTTTGTCATTGGTTTATAATGAATTCGCAAAGCTTAAGATGAAGAAAATCTCCGATAGAGAATTGACACGCGCAAAAGAATATCTTAAAGGAAACATTATCATGAGTTTGGAGAATACTACCAACCGGATGATGAGAGCCGGGAGTTCGGTTATCTATTATAATAGAGTAAAGACTTTGGATGAGACGATTAAAGGGATTGAAGAAGTAACAACCTCTGGAATTTTGGAATTAGCAAATGAATTGCTTGATGAGAAAACATTAAACAAGGTAATGATAGGTTCTAAGAATATGTTCTTAAACCCGGCGGCTTAACTTTATAATATTGTTTCTTAATTTATTGCTCATATTAAAAATAACAAGGTTGAAATTGTTCTAAAAAATCAAATGGATTTTTTTATAAAGTTTGGGTAATTTCACATCACTTCATAGCTATGGATAAACTAAATCATATGAGACGGTTCTTTTTTATTTTATTTTTATTTTCATTTTATGTTATAAATTTTTCTCAGAACCAGCCATTTTATTTTATGGTTAATACTCCGGAATACATCCCGATTAACAAATCTTATGAGATGTCTATATTTGCGCGTATTTCTGAGGTTAATACAAAACTTGTCAATTTTTATCTTTTGGTAGACCAGAAAGTTGAAATCAACAAAGCACTGCTTTGTAATGAAGAAGGTAAATCCGAATTGAATTATAGTGAAACCGACTTCCGGGACTTTCTAGGTAAAGCATATAAAATAGATTTGGGACTCACATCAAACAGCAAATTATTCGATTCTTTCTTTGAAGTATGTATCGGGTTTAAAACCAGGGGATTATCGGAAACTGAGATTGCGTTTGGATTGGAAGTGGAATTCAAGAATGGGGACAAAGAGTACTTTAGTTCTTACGATCAGCGTAATAACGGATATCCCTTACCCACGGTTCAAGTTGCATTTTATAAACCCCAGCCCTTAGCCGGCAATGCCTTATTGCTAAGAGGATTGTCTCATTTATCTTTTCGTTTTAAGGACGAAGCCCCTGTAAACAATCTCATGTTGGAATTTTGGGGTAAAGTAAATAGTACAAACAATATGTTTTTCAGTTTAACCGATGAGTATAACCGCGACACAGTCATCTCGCTATCATCCAATAAATATCAAATTATATCCCCTAACTATAACGAAGATCTTGAGGTTGTTGAAAGAGTGTTTATTAGTAAAAATACTTGGAATCATTATGTGATATATTTCGATACGGACAATAAATTAGTGGAAGTTTATTCTAATGATTTGCTGATGTTCAAAATCCCGTTTGAGCGTTACACAAATAAAAATAATTTGAAATTTGTTTTTACCAACAAGGAAAGAAACAACGGATTTCATGTGGATCTTTTAAGAGTTTGGGAATTTAATAATTCATTAGACGTCTCGCTCAGAAATAAAAACTATCTAAATTATGAAGCCGACAGTTCAAAGATTTTACTCAATATTTCATTTGATGATGAAAATACACTTAACAGGTTGAATAGTCTTTCTGATTTTACATTCGCACAGAAGAACATCCAATTAACGTTATCAGACGCACCTATATTCACACAAGCGCCGGAGATAAATGTATTTATTCACGGATCCTTTTATGCAATTGAATGGAGTAATAGAGAAACAAAAATAGCTGATGAATTTGTATTGGAGAAATCATCAAACGGTTATGACTTTACGGCGGTTCATAATGAATTTAGCACGGATGATCTTGATAAAATTTATTACTATTCCGATCCAATAAATACAAACAATGAAATAGTAGTCTACCGTTTGAAACAGATTAATAAAGACGGCACTATTGTTTATTCACCGCAAGTAAAAATTGGTCAGGGTAAAAAAGAATTTTTTAGTGTAGGTCAAAATTTCCCCAATCCATTCAATCCTACAACAAGTATTTCGGTAGAAATTTTCGAATCCTCCGAATTCGAAATTTCCGTATTCGATATAGTCGGTAAAAAACTTGCCAAGCTTCATGAAGGTCCGTTAAATCAGGGGATACATTCGTTTAATTTCGATGGCTCCAATCTTCCTTCGGGTATTTACTTTTTTGAAGTGAAATCACCAACAAGCGTTATTGTAAAAAAAATGATTTTGGCGAAGTAACTATTTTTTGTTAACTTCTAACCATTAACATTCTAACATTAGAGTAATTCATTCGTAATGCTATCAAAAGTGTTTTCAAGCGCAACTTACGGCATTGACGCCTACATTGTGGAAGTTGAAACTCACTGCGATGCCCAGCTTCCATCATTCACAATTGTAGGACTGCCTGATAACGCTGTTAAAGAAAGTCGTGAAAGAGTTTCTGCGGCAATTAAAAACAGCAGCTTCGAATTTCCACGAAAAAAAATTACCGTTAATCTTGCACCGGCCGATATTAAAAAAGAAGGGAGTGCTTTTGATTTACCGATATCTATAGGTTTGCTTTCTGCAACAGGATTTATCAATAATAACTTGTTGGAAGATACAATCTTTTTGGGGGAACTTTCGTTGGACGGATCGCTAAAGCATGTTAAAGGGGCATTGTCTGTTGCAGTTGAAACTCAACGTAAAGGAATAAGAAGATTAATCCTTCCGAATGATTCAGTTAAAGAAGCGTCCATTGTTGAAAATGTAGAAGTATACGGGGTGAATAATCTTAAGGAAGTAGTTCAATTCCTTAACGGCGAGATCAATCTTACGCCGGTGTATACAGATAAAACGGAAATATTTTCGGATGTAAATATGTATCATCTCGATTTCTCGGATGTTAAAGGGCAGTCGAACGTAAAACGTGCGCTCGAAGTAGCGGCTGCAGGCGGGCATAACATCATAATGATAGGACCCCCCGGTTCGGGCAAAACAATGCTTGCGAAAAGAATACCTTCAATTCTTCCGCCACTAAATTTCGAAGAAGCACTGGAAACAACAAAGATTCATTCCATCGCGGGCCTGTTGCCGAAAGAAAAAGCATTAATAACGGAGCGTCCATTTCGTAGTCCTCATCACACAGTTTCAGATGCAGCGCTGATCGGAGGGGGATCTTTCCCGCGCCCGGGTGAAGTATCCTACGCACATCATGGAGTTTTGTTTTTGGATGAACTTCCCGAGTTCAAAAAGAATGTATTGGAAGTTTTACGTCAGCCGTTGGAAGATTCCAAAGTTACAATCAGCCGTTCAAAAATGTCATTGGAATTTCCAGCAAATTTTATGCTTGCCGCTGCGATGAATCCCTGCCCGTGTGGTTTTTTTACCGATCCGAATAAAGAGTGCACGTGCAACACTCAACAGATACAAAAGTATATGTCGAGGATATCAGGACCTTTATTGGACAGGATAGATATTCATATTGAAGTGCCTGCCGTGAAATACAAGGAGTTGTCTTCAAGTGAAAAAGGAGAGACGTCGGTCGATATTCGTAAACGCGTTGTTGAGGCAAGAAATGTTCAGTTGCAGCGATATAAAAAGTACGATCACATTTTCAACAACGCCGACATGGGGAGTAAGGAAGTCCGGGAGTTTTGCCGTATCGATAACGCCGGCGCCGAGCTTTTAAAAATGGCAATGACTAAACTCGGTCTATCTGCCCGTGCATATGATAGGATACTAAAAGTCAGCCGCACAATTGCAGATTTAGAACATGCGGGAAATATTCTCCCGCAGCACCTCAGCGAAGCAATTCAGTACAGAAGTCTAGATAGGGAGTTGTGGAATCACTAAAAAAGCTTTCCCGAATAGGTGAGTAAGAATTAAATAAGATTTTCTAATTAATTAACCAGTTAAGAAAAAGGGAATTCTTCCCTGAATATGTAACAGTTAATCTATGCATAGCCCTTGTACAGGCAACATACAACATGTGTTTATCAATTTCCGTTTTATAGTTTTCTTCAGAACAGAACGGTGCAATAACTTCGTCAAACTCCAGTCCTTTTGCCATGTGAGCGGTTGTAACAATAATTCCGTTTGAAAAAGATTTACTTTCGGGATCAAGCAAGTTAATATCTGTATTAACATCCTTTACTTGCTCATAAATATATTTCGCTTGAGCCTGAGTTTTACAAATAATACCTAATGCGTTAGACTTAGATTCAACGAATGCGTTTATACAATTTATGATAACTTTTATTTCATTTTCCTTTGTATTCACCGCTTTTACGACCGGTTTTTCTCCGTGTCTTTCGATGGCTTCCAAATTTTCATTGCGGTGAATATGCTGTGTGAACTCGGAAATCTCAATCGTTGAACGGTAACTTTTATTCATATACATACAATCCGCATTAGGGAATATCCTGCTTATTAATTCTGCAGACGAGGAACTGAAAGGATTTACTGATTGATTACTGTCACCGAGAATAGTTTTTTTACACTGGAACAATCTTGAAATCATCCTGTATTGTACGGGCGTATAATCCTGCATTTCATCAATAACAAGATGTTTAACTTTTTCAAATCTTCTTAACCCTTCCAATTGCATTTTTATATAAATCAGCGGATAAACATCCGAGTATTCATACATAGAACCTTTGGCAAGTTTAAACATACCAGGTTTCTCGAGCCATTCATAAAACTCTTTGTAAAGAACTCTCAAGTTTGTTGTTCTGAACATTTGTTTTAATTTTTTACGGATTTCATTCCGCTCTTTACCTTTAATTTCATAGTTGTTATGAATCTTTACATTTTCAACAATAGCATTTACAACTTCGGTTATTCTTTTTTCAACCGGCATCCGCTGGTTTGCTTTAAATCTATCATCTATAAACCACGCCGGAACAACATACCATTTATTTATTATATCAACGGGTTTTAGGTTTTCTTTCTTGATGTGAAGAATATACTCGTCCATCCTTTTTATAAATTCGGTGGAAGCTTTAAAAGCTATACGTTCGCCGAATCCTTTGTCTTTTTTCTCAAGCAGTTGCGCCACCTGTTCAAAAAAAGACTGGAACTTGTACTGGTTTTGCAGAAGTTCTGCAGCGAGTTCGTACATACTCGTTTCACGAATTTTCTCTTCGCCTAATTCAGGCAGAACGTTTGAGATATAATCCGCAAAAACTTTGTTTGGAGAAATTATTAATATGTCGTTTGATGTTATTGTGTCTTTAAACTTATAAAGAAGGAACGCAATTCTATGCAAAGCGATTGAAGTTTTACCGGAACCGGCAGCTCCTTGAATTATTAAAGTGGATGATTGGTCATTTCTAATAATAGCGTTTTGCTCGCGCTGAATTGTCGCGACTATGTTTTTCATTTTTTCGTTGGAAGCCTGGCTCAACTCTTTTTGCAAAACATCATCATGAATATTTAAAGAACTTTCGAGCATGTATTTCAATTTGCCGTGTTCAATCCGGTACTGCCGCTTCAAAAAAATTTTCCCTTCGGTTTTGCCTTCGGGAGCCTTATAAAATGCTTCCCCAAGTTCAAAATCATAAAACATGCTTGAGATAGGAGCGCGCCAGTCATAAATAAGATTTGCGTCGGTTTTGGAATCTGTAAATGTGTGGATGCCTATATAAAACGGGATTCGGCTGTCTTCGCCGTTAGTGGAAAAATCTATACGCCCGAAATACGGAGACTTTATAAGTTTTAGTAACCGCTGTTTTTTCGCCGCGCCGTGTTCGCCTACAAGCGCAATCTGCTCAATTGACTGCCTTACAGATACTTTTTCAACATGGTCCATATCTGCTTTGCTCTCGGAAAGATACTTTTTTTGCTCCATCATATCGTTGAACTGGGATCTAACCATTCCTTCGATCTCCAAAACAGCGTAATTTAATTTATTCTTTATTTCTTCCAGGTAAAAGCGTTCTTCTATTTCAGTTGTGTTAATGCCGGTTTTACTCATAGTAAATCGCCTCAATAATTTCTTATTGTTAAAATTCGTCTTTTATTTTCGGTTTTTACGGGACTTTGAGATGTGACCCAAAGAAAGTAATTTTTGAGGGTCAAATATAAAAAAATTTTAGCGTGAAAAAAAGATTACGAAAATTGAATTGATTTCATTATATTGCAACACAATGATATTTAAATATTACATATATACTCCAATCTAATAGAAAAAGGGTTTGCTGAAATCCCTTTCTCTTACTCATAAGTTCCGCCGCCCAAATAGATTCATTAATTTTTAAAGCTAAAAAAGGTAATAGCTATGTCTAATATTATGGAAATAAATAATCGCAAGACGTTTGCGATTATAAGTCATCCCGATGCGGGTAAGACTACGTTAACGGAGAAACTACTTCTTTTCAGTGGGGCAATAAAAATTGCAGGCGCAGTAAAATCAAATAAAATAAAAAAGGCAGCAGCTTCGGATTTCCTCGAAATTGAAAAACAAAGAGGAATATCTGTAGCTACTTCCGTGCTGTCATTCAATTATAATGATCATAAAATAAATCTTCTGGACACGCCCGGTCACAAAGATTTTGCCGAAGACACTTATAGAACATTAACTGCCGTTGATAGTGTAATTCTTGTTATTGACTGCGTTAAAGGAGTTGAAGAACAGACGGAAAAACTAATGCAGGTCTGCCGTATGCGTAACACCCCGGTTATGATTTTTATTAATAAGCTGGATAGAGAAGGTAAAGACCCGGTTGAATTGTTAGATGAACTTGAATCCAAACTTTCGATAAAAGTAAGACCGTTAACTTATCCGCTTGGTATGGGTTATCAATTCAGGGGAGTTTATAATATTTACAAAAACTCATTTGATTTCTACAGTGTGAATAAAACAAAAATTGAAGATGATGTTGTGGTTTTTGAAGGATTACAGGACAAAGGCTTAGATGATAAATTTGGTACCGACGCACAAAAGTTGAGACACGATGTTGAACTGATTGACGGTATTTACGAAAACTTTTCTATTGAAGAATATTTAAACGGCAACCTGGCTCCCGTATTTTTCGGTAGCGCGATAAACAATTTCGGTGTAAAAGAACTCCTCGATACCTTTATTGAAATTGCTCCTTCTCCAACAAATAGAGAAATAACAAACGGTACAGTAAAACCGGTTGATAAAAACTTCAGCGGGTTTGTTTTTAAGATTCATTCAAACCTCGATCCGAAACACAGAGACAGAATTGCATTCTTAAGAGTTTGTTCTGGAAAATTCGAAAGAAACAAATTTTATCTTCACGTAAGATTAAACAGGCAGTTGAAATTTGCGAACCCTGCTTCTTTTATGGCGCAAAGCAAATCTCTTTTGGAAGAAGCTTTTCCCGGCGATGTTATAGGTTTATATGATTCCGGTATTTTTAACATTGGTGATACATTAACCGAAGGCGAAGGTTTTATGTTCAAGGGTATTCCGCGTTTCTCCCCGGAAGTATTTAGAATTGTACGTAATACTGATCCGTTTAAATCAAAGCAGATGGAAAAAGGGATTCAACATCTAACCGATGAAGGACTTGCTCAATTATTCGTACAAAATTACGGCAATAAAAAAGTTGTCGGCGTTGTAGGCGAACTTCAGTTTGATGTTTTAAAATACAGGCTTTTAAACGAGTACGGCGCGAGTATTGATTTTGTTACTATGCCTGCATATAAAGCCTTTTGGTTAAAGTATGAAAATAAGAACGATATACAAGATTTGTTGAACATACGCTCTCATTCTCTTTATAATGATAAAAACGGAAATCTTGTATTTATAGCCGATACCGATTTTTCATTAAAGATGGCGATGGATAAAAATCCAAACGTAAAATTTCTATCATCTATTGAACACAACGACCAAACAATATTAATGGGAGATGTAGCATAAGGAATCTACATATGACCGACTACGAGAAGAAAATAATTAAAGAATCAATTATAAGGCAAATCGCAGAGCTTGAAGAAGATTTGAAACTGCTTGAAGAAGCGGCAAAACCAATACCGCCGGACAGCGCTTACGGAAGAATATCTAGAATGGAAGCAATAAATAGTAAGGCAATTACCGATTCTGTTCTGCAAGACAAACGTATAACATTAAGCCGCTTTAAGTTTTTTTTGTCGAAAATTGATTCGGCAGAATATGGCAAGTGCGCTAAGTGCGGAAAAGATATTGCGGTGAGAAGATTGATAAGCTTACCATATGCTAATCTTTGCATTGCCTGTGCTTCAAAATACGGACAATAATGAATTGTAAACTTTGTTTAAATAGATCACTTAAAAAAGCAATAGGCGCTGATGAAAGGGATTACTATTTATGTACGAATTGTAATCTGATTAGTGTATCATCAAAACATTTTTTACTTGATAAGATGGCAAAAGAAAGATATTTGTCTCATAAAAATGGAATTGAGTTTAAAGGTTATGTTGATTTTCTAAATAGAGCAATAAAACCGGCGCTTAAATATTTAACTAAGGAAATGGTTGGACTGGACTACGGCTGCGGGCATAATCCAACATTGTCAAAAATCCTTGAAAGCCATGGAATTAATTGTGAAGATTACGACCCTTTTTTTGTTAAACATGAGCTGAATAAAAAATATGATTTCATTTTTTCAACAGAAGTATTTGAACATTTCTTTAATCCAAAATCTGAAATTGAAAAAATAATTAATCTCTTAAAACCAAACGGCATTCTGGTTGTAATGACTGAAAGATGGGATGAAATTGAAAAATTTGGGAACTGGTATTATACACGCGACCCTTCGCATGTAGCGTTTTATAATAACGAAACGTTTGATTACATAAGTCGTGTTTGGAAACTCGCCAGAATTTATGATGACAACAAAAGATTAATTTTACTAAGAAAAAAATGATTGTAGTTTATGGATTATATAAAATTCTTTTTGAATAATAAAAGATTAATTTCATTCGGATTTTTGCTCACTTTCTTTTCGAGTTTCGGGCAGACATTTCTGCTCTCTTTATACGTGCCGAAAATTATTGATGAATTCCGGTTAACAAATTCCTATTTCGGCGGGTTGTACGCAATAGCAACTATCGGAAGTTCTCTTATTCTTATTTATGCGGGCAAACTAATTGATAAAGCTGACTTGCGAAAATATACTTTGTATTCGACAGTTTTATTATTGATTTCTTGCCTAGTACTGGCTTTCTCACTTAATGTTGTTATGATTTTCTTCGGGCTTCTCGGCTTAAGATTTGCCGGGCAGGGTATGTTAAGTCATATTTCAAATACAACAATATCAAAGCACTTTGATCAAACCCGCGGTAAAGCGTTAAGCATTACTTCTTTAGGATATTCAAGCGGCGAAGGCTTTTTCCCGGTGCTTGTTAGTTTCATTCTAATATATGCGGGGTGGCGAAATTCATTACTCCTAAACTCTGCCGCTGTAGCCTTTCTGTTAATTCCGTTTGTTTGGTTTTCGCTTTCGCCAAAAACGTTGCATATTTCGAAGTTAACCGAGGTAAGTTTAGAAAAAGATTTTTCCCGCTTTTCCCTCTTCAAAGATAAAAGATTTTACTTAATTGCCGTTAACTCAATAGTCCTTCCGTTCCTTGTTACAGGATTGTTTTTTTATCAATCTTCTCTTGCCGAATTTAAAGGATGGTCTCTTGAGTGGCTGTCGTTATGTTTTATCGGGTTTGCAACTGGGAGGACATTATTCTCTTTAATCAGCGGTAAATTGATTGATAATTATTCAGCCGTAAAAATGCTGCCGGTATTTCTTCTGCCGTTCTTAGCCGGGTTAATAATTCTATTATTTCTTAATCATATTTATGCAGGGATAATTTATATGTTTTTTACCGGCGTTTCTGTAGGGCTTGGAGGCAACATTAAAACCGCAGCAATAGCAGAAGTTTACGGCAGCTCAAACTTAGGAGGCATTAGAAGCGTATTCACAATGTTGATGGTATTTGGTACGGCTTTAAGCCCTGTACTATTCGGTTACATAATTGATAGCGGTTATAATTTCACCTACATCTTAATTCTTGGAGTAATTCTTATTGCGTCGGTTTCACTTATTAGCGCACAATTTATTTTACGAAATGTTTATAAACTTCAAACTGGTTAGGAAAGGCTGCATAATGAATTTGTTAAAATCATATATACATTTGTTTTTTATAGATATTAAAAATTTCTTTAAATGGATTTTTAAAAGAAATTGGAAAGATTATATATTTTTATTCCCTTTTGTAATGATCATGCTTTTGGTAATTGGACTGGATTACGAGATATTAGGTATTATTAAAGAAGTATTACTTTTATTTAATGTCTCTATATTCGAAGTTACCGAGTTGTTCGGCTCTGCATTTTTTGTTTTCGCTGTAGCTCTAATTCTTATTTCCTTTGGAATAATTTTCAACAAATCAGATTTCATTCTTCGTTTCGGTACCCAACTTCTGCGAAGTTTGCTGCTTGCAACCTTTATTATACTGCCTCTTAAAATTATTATTGGAAGAGTCCGTCCTGCATTAGGAACATTTATGCTTAATCTTCAACCCTTTAATTTTAATAGCGATTTGTTCTTTTCTTTCCCTTCAGGGCATACAGTTTACGCTTTTATATTCGCTTTGCTGCTTACAAGTTATACAAATAACATATTGCTAAAAATTTCGTTTTTAGCTTTAGCTGTTTTAACAGGGTTATCAAGATTATATTTTGATATGCATTGGGTATCAGACATACTTTTTTCTATTGGACTTGCTTACTTAATTAACCGGTGGGTATGCAGCCACTCCTTATTTCCAACTAAGATTTTAAAACAAAAAATTAGAGTTAAATATTCGGAGGGACAGATATGAATACAAAAAAAATAATATATGATACGGAAGCATTATTCGAATTAAGAAAAAGTATTAGCAAATTATCAGGCGCTGTAAAAGTAACATTTGGTCCAAAGGGCAAAAATGTATTAATCCGGGATGAAGCAAACGAGTCTCAGTTTTTTACAAGGGATGGTTTTATCGTTGCGCGTTCAATTTGTTTAAACGCGGATAAAGAAGATATTGGTGCAAAAATGCTTTATGAAATAGCTTCCGATACATACCGCCAAGCAGGCGACGGAGTAACGACTTCAATTATTTTAGGCGAGGCTATTTTTAACAATGCGTTAAAATACATTACTGCCGGGTTCAACATTAACGAACTTTGCAACGGAATAAATAAAGCGGTTCTGTTAATAAAGAATAATATTGAACAAAATAAATTAAATATAGCCGGTAGATATGAAATTGCTAAAGCAGCAAGATTAGCCTCTAATTACGATGTTCAAATCGGTGAATTAATTTCGCGGGCTTATGAAAAGTTGGGAAATAACCCAATTATTTTAGTTGACACATCTGATTCTACCAATCTTGATATTAGCTATCAAGAAGGGTTTGAACTTAATTCCGGCTACGATTCCCCTTACTTTGTAAAGAATAAATATGAAAACAAGATTATTTACAAAAACCCTTTTATCATAATTTATGATAAAAAGTTAACTGCTTTACATGAGATTTTGCCGATTCTCGAATTTGTTTCAAGTCAAAAAAGACCGCTTGTTATTATTGCTTATGATTTTAGCGAAGAAATAATATCTGTATTACTTCGAAACAACTCCCAAAACACTTTTGAGATTGAGGCAGTTAAAAGCCCGAACAAAGGTGGAAATTATGCGGAAATTTTGAAAGACTTGGCATGTTTTACAGGAGTTGATACGATGGATAAAAGTAAAATTCTTTTACCCGGAGAGCCGACAAAATACAATTTCGGAACAGTTGAAAAGATAATTATTGAGAACAATAAAACCACGTTTATAAACTCAAGTGAAAAGAATGAAAATCTTAAGATTAGAATTAATTCACTTAGAAAAGAAATTGAATCATCAAAGAATGCTTTAGCCAAACAGCGCTTGCAAGGAAGATTAGCCAACCTAAATAATAATGTTGCGATTATTCATGTTGGAGGCGTTACTGAATCTGAGACAAGGGAAAGAAAGTCGCGAATAGAAAAAGCTGTAAAAGCAGTTAAAATTGCGGTGGATGACGGAATAGTAACAGGCGGAGGAATTGCTTTATTAAAAGCGGCTTATGCAATTGACAAAAGTAACTTTAATACGGAATCTGAAAAAATGGGGCTCGAAATTATTAAAGAAAGTTTAAAAGAACCGGTTATACAGATTGCAAATAATGCAGGCACTGATGGTAAAGCAGTTGTTGAAAAGGTGATAGAATCAAAATTCGAACTCGGTTTTGAAGCGGTAAATTCGAATTACGAATACCTTTCAAAGTTTGGGATTTGTGACCCGCTTAAAATTCTGAAAACAGCTTTAAATAATTCTGCAAGCGTTGTTACATTATTATTAAAAACGGAAGCAATAATTACTGAAAACAATTAAATGAAATAATACTTTATAACACATAAGGATAAAAATGAAAATCTCAAAACAAATTGAAATAAACGGTAAAATATTATCGATTGAAACAGGAAGATTCGCAAAACAAGCAAACGGTTCCGTAATGGTGCGGTATGGCGATACAATGGCTCTTATTGCAGTTGTAGCCAATCCGAATCCGAAAGAAGATATTGATTTTTTCCCGCTTCAAGTAGAATACAGGGAGAAAACCTCAGCGGCGGGAAAAATACCGGGCGGCTTTATTAAACGTGAAGGGAGACCAAGCGAAAAAGAAATCCTAACTGCAAGATTAATTGACCGCCCGATCCGCCCGTTATTCCCCGAAGGTTTTAAAAACGAAACACAGGTTATCGCAACAGTTTATTCTTTTGACGGGGAAAATGATGCCGATGTTATTGCCGCAGTCGGCGCTTCTGCCGCATTAACTATATCGGATATTCCGTTTGAAGGACCAATGGCTGAAGTTAGAGTATGCAGAATTAACGGGGAGTTCATTATAAACCCTACAGTGCAGCAGCTAAATGATAGCGATATGGAATTAGTTGTCGGCGGAACCGAAGATTCAATAATGATGGTTGAGGGTGAATCAAAAGAAATAAGCGAAGATGATCTTTTAGCAGCTTTGCAATCTGCACATGAAGTAATAAAAAAACTTGTACAAGTTCAAAAAGAATTAAGAAAAGAAGCAGGCAAGGAAAAATTCGAATTCAAGCCTAAAGAAATTAACAATCAACTAAAAGCAGAAGTAATTGAATTAGCAGCAAGAAAATACCTTGAAGTAATTTCTTCTTCTTTTCCAAAAGAGAAGCGAAGAGAAGAAATCAAAAAACTATATGAGTTTGTTACTGAATCTTGTGAAGAAAAATATCCGGAACAGGAAAAAGATATTAAAGAGATTCTACACGATCTTGAAAAAGACTTAATGAGAGAAAGAATTCTTGACGACGATATAAGATTGGATGGAAGAACAACAAATCAAATACGCCCTATTACTATTGAACTTGGTGTGCTTCCGAGAACTCACGGTTCTGCTCTTTTTACCCGCGGTGAAACACAAAGTTTAACAACGCTTACTCTCGGAACTAAATACGATGAGCAGTCAATAAACAGCCTTGGCGAAGATTACACTAAGAAATTTATGCTTCACTATAACTTTCCTCCATTCTGTGTTGGTGAAGTTGGCAGATACATGGGAACAGGCCGTAGAGAAGTCGGCCATGGCAACCTTGCGGAAAGAGCTTTAAAGTTCGTTGCCCCATCAGGAGATAAATTCCCTTACACAATTCGCCTCGTCTCGGATATTTTAGAATCAAACGGTTCTTCATCGATGGCTACTGTTTGCGCCGGTTCACTTGCAATGATGGACGGCGGGGTTCCAACGTTAAAACCGGTTGCAGGTATTGCAATGGGTCTGGTTAAAGAAGGAGAACAATTTAAAGTTCTTTCTGATATTCTCGGCGATGAAGATCACTTAGGCGACATGGATTTTAAAGTAGCGGGAACAAGCGAAGGTATAACAGCTTTTCAAATGGATATTAAGATGAAGGGAATATCATTTGAGATAATTGAAGCAGCATTAAAACAAGCGAAAGAAGGAAGAGCCCATATTTTAAAAGTAATGAATGAGTCCATCGATAAATCGCGTGAAAATCTCTCTACATACGCACCGCATTTAGTTTCAATGAAAGTAGAAAATGAACAGATCGGTTTAATTATAGGACCAGGCGGAAAAACTATTCAGGGAATGCAGAAATTATTCGGCGTTGAGATTAGTATTGATGACAGCGGCATCATTAACATATCATCGGCTAATAAAGAATCAGCCGAGCTGTGCAGGGAATATATAAAAAGAATGACCGTAATGCCGGAGATTGGCGAAGTGTTTGACGGTGTGATAACAAAAATAATGGACTTCGGCGCTTTTGTCGAAATTCTTCCCGGTAAAGAAGGCTTGCTTCATATTTCACAAATATCTAATAATAGAGTTGAGAAAGTAACGGACATATTAAAAGAAGGCGACAAAATAAAGGTTAAACTTTTAAAAATGGAAAACGGTAAATATTCGTTGAGCAGCAAAGAGTTTACCGAAATAGCATAAAAGAAAAATTTATAAAAAATTCTGAAAGCAGTTTTATAAAATAATTCTTTAAGTAGGAGCTATTATGATAAAAGTTATTAATAGGATAGTTGTTGAATTAGCGGTTGGCGATATCACACAACAGCAAGGATATGCAGCAATAGTAAACGCTGCAAACGCAGAGCTAATGCCCGGAGGCGGAGTTGCCGGGGCGATCCACTGTGCTGCCGGTAAAGAACTTGTAGAAGAATGTAAACACCTCGCACCGCTAAAACCAGGCGAAGCTGTTATGACTCTTGGGTACAATCTTCCGAACAAATTTGTTATTCATTGCCTGGGACCGGTTTACGGTGTTGATAAACCCGAAGATGAATTGTTAAGAAATTGTTACAAAAATGCTCTGCGTATTGCGGATGAAAATCATATTGTATCTATAGCATTCCCGCCAATTTCGACAGGAGCGTTTGGTTACCCGGTTGAAGAGGCATCCGTTACATCAATAAAAACAATTATTGAAAGCACCCAATATTTAAAGCATGTTAAGTTTATACGGTTGGTACTATTTGACCAGGATACATTTCTATTTCATAAAAAAATTCTTGAGTTTTTAGGTGATGATTGATCATTTTTTTGAAAGTCAGCCGTAAAATTGCCGACCTTGATAATGCCTCGAAAATTTTACATCAACACATAAGCGAAGCAATCCAATATAGAAGTCTAGATAGGGAGTTGTGGAATCACTAATTTATCTTCAGAATAATCCAATATTTTGCTTAACAACTTTTGCCACCAATTAATCCGGTGTGCCCTAATTTTTTGAAATTATTCTCTCCACCGGTTTCTTGCATATTTAAAAAAAAGAGTCTATATTTTGTGCTCGTTTTGAAAAGGCTTTTTGAAATCATGGGCGGACGCCGGAGTTGGAGAGCCGGGGCGGACTGTAAATCCGTTGACGAACGTCTTTGGGGGTTCGAATCCCTCGCCGCCCACAATACTAAATTGATGAAGGAGAATCTGCCCCAACTGGTTCGTACTTCGTTGATTTCCTCGTAAAGAAAATAAAAATTTTTGTACGCCACCATTGGAAAATTGGGAAATGGTTGTTCTAATTTTTTTTGTGTTTAAATGCGGTCAAGCTCAGTTTGCTGTCCGCCGAAGTTAAAATGTGTTTTGAATTGACGAAGGCGGAATTAGAGTCGTCACGCTACTGCGGGATTGGTCGCCGGTTCTAAATAAAAAAACAAGAGACAAAAAATAATAATGTAAGTTCTTACTCAAAATGATTACAAGCGGGAGTAACTCAGTTGGCTAGAGTCATCCCGCCACTGCGGGATTGGTCGCCGGTTCTAAATAAAAGAACAAGAGATAAAAAATAATAATGTAAGTTCTTACTCAAAATGATTACAAGCGGGAGTAACTCAGTTGGCTAGAGTCACAGCCTTCCAAGCTGTTGGTCGCCGGTTCGAGTCCGGTCTCCCGCTCAAAATGCTGTTTTGACAAGCTGACGTAGCTCAGTAGGTAGAGCACATCCTTGGTAAGGATGAGGTCACCGGTTCAATCCCGGTCGTCAGCTCAAAAAGTTTTGAAATGCTGACGAGATTTGTTTGATGAACAAATTCTGTTGTAAGAATGAGATAATCCCAACATGGTTGGGTTTTCATCTCAAAAATTTTTATCGGTAATATAAAAGATGATTGATCAATAATAATTTATAAGTATGGCCCAATGCCAATTTTTATTATCAGTCTGAAAAAATGCTTAAATGAACATAGGATTTTTGGAGTAATAAATGGCTAAAGGTAAAAACATAAGACAAATTATTGTTTTAGAAAGCACAGCTAAAACAGGATATCGTTATACGACATCCAAAAACAAAAGAGAACATCCGGCTAGAGTAGAATATAAAAAGTACGATCCTGTTGTTCGCAAGCACGTAATATTTAAAGAAACTAAATAATACGCCAGTGGCTCAATTGGCTAGAGCAGCGGTCTCCAAAACCGCAGGTTGGGGGTTCGAGTCCCTCCTGGCGTGCATGGATAAACTGTGGGTTAATATATTATGAAAGAAAAAATTATTAATTTTTTCAACGACGTTGTCAAGGAAATGAAAAAAGTTACCTGGCCAACAAAAGAAGAACTCAAAGAATCTACTACCATTGTAATAGTTGTGTGTATAATTATTGCGGTGTTTACTTACATAATTGATATGTCGATTTCGCAAATATTCAAAGGAATATTTTAAGGTTGGAAAACCAAGATACAAAATGGTATGTAGTACGAACTTTTTCGGGACATGAGAATAAAGTTAAGACTTTGATCGAATCGGAACTTCGCGATAATGAAGAACTTCGTTCTTGCATTCTTGAAGTTTTAGTTCCCACAGAAAAAGTTTTCGAAGTTAAAGACGGTAAGAAAAAAACCAAGAAGAAAAATTTCTTCCCAGGCTACATTCTTGTTAATGCTGAATTGACAATCAAAGTAAAAGATTTCATCGTTAACACACCGTCGGTAATGGGATTCTTGGGAACACCTACCAAACCTAATCCGCTACAACCGGATGAAGTAAAAAGAATTGTTGGTAGAATTTCTCAAAGTGATGAAACCGAAAGAACAGAAACCATTTTTAGAGCCGGCGACTTTGTTAAAATAATCGACGGGCCTTTCAATAATTTCTCCGGTTACATTCAAGAAGTAAATGAAGAAAAAATGAAAATTAAAGTTATGGTCTCTATCTTCGGAAGGAAAACACCCGTGGAGATCGACTTTGTTCAGGCTGAATTAGAAAAATAATTTTTAATAATGTAGGTTGAGTAATGGCAAAGAAAATTAGCGGTTATATTAAATTACAAATTCCTGCAGGGCAGGCAAATCCCTCGCCTCCGGTAGGTCCAGCTTTAGGTCAAAAAGGCGTAAACATCATGGAGTTTTGTAAACAGTTTAACGCAAAAACTTCAGAAAAAGCTGGTTTGATTATACCTGTGGTTATAACTGTTTATCATGATAAATCATTTACGTTTATAACTAAAACTCCCCCTGCTGCCGTATTATTGAAAAAAGCTGCTAATATTGCAAAGGGATCTGCGGAATCGAACAAGACAAAGGTTGCAAAAGTATCTAATAAACAGGTGAAAGAAATTGCGGAAACTAAAATGCCCGACTTAAATGCAAACGATATAGATCACGCTATGAGCATGATTGCCGGTACTGCACGCAGCATGGGTATAACCGTAGAAGATTAAAAAATTAATTACTCAAATTCATTTTTGGTATTGATATGAAAGTTACAAAAAGAAATAAGGCTGTTCACGAAAATCTGGATCGACACAAAGAATATACCATCGACGAAGCCATTAAAAAATTGAAAGAAGTATCAAAAGTAAAATTCAGTGAATCTTTAGATTGCGCTATTAGGTTAGGTGTAGACCCTCGCCATGCAGACCAAATGGTTAGAGGTACGGTTTCTCTTCCTCACGGAACAGGTAAAACCGTAAGAGTGCTCGTTATTGCGAAAGGTCCTATGGCAGAAGACGCTTTGGCTGCCGGTGCCGATTATGCAGGATTTGAAGATTACTTGGAAAAAATTAAAGGCGGTTGGGCTGAAATCGATGTAATTATTGCAGCGCCAGATACAATGTCGGAACTTGGTAAATTAGGCCGTGTGCTGGGTCCTAAAGGTTTGATGCCTAATCCTAAAAGCGGTACTGTAACTAAAGATGTTGCTAACGCTGTTAAAGAAGTAAAAGCAGGCAAGATTGAGTTCCGTGTTGACAAATCGGGTATCGTTCACGCTTCTTTAGGTAAATTGAATTTTGAAGACGGTCAATTGGCAGAGAACATAAAAGCCTTTTTAACAACTATTATTAAAATGAAACCTTCTTCGGCAAAAGGACAATATGTGAGAAGTCTTTATCTCTCAAGTACAATGGGTCCTGGTTTAAGAATTAACCGCGAAGAAGCTGTTGTTGTATCAAAATAGATTACGCGCTCTATATAAATAAATGCTTCAAATTACGTTATTGTGAAATACGATTTTGGGAGTAAGATGAATAAAACCGAAAAAGTGGAGAGTCTATCTCAGATCAAAGACTTGGTAAGTGGAGCTACTTCTATATTTCTTGTAGACTACCACGGAGTAAACGTTGAAGATATCAACGAAATCCGTAGAACGTTCAGGAACGAAGGAATCACTTACAAAGTCTTTAAAAACACTCTGATCAAAAAAGCTTTTGCAGATTTGCAAAGCCATGAAAAGTTTAATGATCTTTTAGTGGGAATGACAGGTGTTGTTTTTGCCGGCGAAAACTATGTAGCTGCAGCAAAAATTATTAAAAAATATTTCGACACCAAAAAGAAATTCACCCTGAAGGGCTGTTATATTGAATCAGAATTTATTGAAGGAGATAAACTAAGTGTTATCGCTTCAATGCCAACAAAAGACGAAGTTATGTCGGGTATTGTTAGATGTGTTGCTGCTCCGGCTACAGGCATCGTCGGTTCCATCAATGCGGTTATGAGAGAACTTGTTTCCGTTGTTGATGAAATCAGCAAGAAAAAAGCTGCATAATTTTAAAAAGATCGAAAATAAGTTAAAATAGGAGAAATAAAAATGTCTGAGAAAATTGCTGAGATCGTAGAAAAGATCAAAGGATTAACCCTTGTTGAAGCTACTGAATTAAAAAAAGCTCTTGAAGAAGAATTTGATGTTACCGCAGCTGCACCGATGGTTATGGGTGCTATGCCTGCTGCAGGCGCTGCAGCTCAAGAAGAAGAAAAAACTGAATTCGACGTTATTCTTGCCGGAGTTGGCGACAAGAAAATAAACGTTATAAAAGTGGTTCGCACACACACCGGTTTGGGCTTAAAAGAAGCTAAAGATTTAGTTGACTCTTTCCCAAAACCAATCAAAGAAGCTGTTTCTAAAGATGAAGCTGAAAAGATTAAGAAAGAGTTAGAAGAAGCCGGCGCTACTGTTGAGATTAAGTAATAATATTAATAGCTAATTTTGCGTTGGAACAATTCATTTTGAAGTGGTAAGGTGGTAAAATCCGTCTTACCACTTTTGTTCGTTTCAGGATAAGCAACGCATATTACATAATGAACGAATGGAGGTTAGGGTTGAACAATAAAAAAATTAATAAAAGCACCAACAGGATCTCCTTTGCATCAATCACTAATGCTATAAAAGTTCCGGATCTGCTGAATATTCAGTTAGAATCCTTCGAAGACTTTTTGCAATTGAAGATTAAACCAGAGCAAAGGGAAGACAAAGGTTTGCAGTCTGTATTCAACGCTAATTTCCCAATATTGGATAACAAAGAGTTCTACAGGTTGGATTTTATTTCATACAGCATTGAGAAGTCAAGATTTTCTATACCCGAATGTGAAGAACGCGGGTTAACGCACTCTGCACCTCTTAAAGCCAAATTAAGATTATCTACAAAAGATGAAGAGACCGAAGAATTTGTTAACTCTGTAGAACAAGAAGTCTATTTGGGAAATTTACCGTTTATGACAGAAAGTGGAACTTTCATAATAAACGGAGCTGAAAGAGTTATTGTAAGTCAATTACATCGTTCTCCTGGTGTTGCTTTTGCACAAACTGTTCATCCTAATGGAACACCTATATATTCCGCAAGGATTATTCCATTTAGGGGTTCATGGGTTGAGTTTGCTACCGATATAAATCATGTGATGTATGTTTATATCGATAGAAGGAAAAAATTTCCTGCTACAACTCTTCTTAGAGCTTTGGGTTATGTAACCGATGAAGAGATATTAAATCTGTTCAATCTTGTTGAACAAGTTGCCGTTAAGAAATTAACCGTTGAAGATTTTACCGGAAGAGTTGTTGCAGATGACGCGATCGATACTACAACCGGCGAGATTTTTGCCGCAAAAGAAGATGAGTTGACTGAAGAAATGATCCTCAACATAAAAGCTTCCAATGTTGATTCGATCAAATTATACAGCAAAGAATCATCTATCGATCAGGACTTGGTGATTAATACTTTGAAGAAAGATACTTCGGAAACCAAAGAAGAAGCTTTATTTGCAATCTACAGGCAATTAAGATCCGGTGAAGCTCCGGATGTTGATACTGCTCAAGCTTTGATTGATAAATTGTTCTTCAATGAAAAAAGATACGATTTGGGAGAAGTTGGCCGTTTTAGAATGAACGACAAATTGGGATTAAATATTCCTATGGAAGTTCGAGTTCTAACGATTGATGACATCATTGTTATTATGAAAAACATCATCAAATTGAAAAACGGTAATGTTAACGTTGATGATATAGATCATTTGGGAAACAGGAGAATAAGGACTGTCGGCGAACAATTAATGCAGCAGTTCAATGTGGGTTTGGCTAGGATGGCAAGAACCATCAAAGAAAGAATGAACATGCGCGATACCGAAAATATGCAGCCGCAGGATTTGGTAAACGCAAGAACTATAAGCAGTGTAATTAATGCCTTCTTTGGTACAAACCAGCTTTCGCAATTTATGGATCAGACTAACCCGTTGTCTGAACTTACACATAAAAGAAGAGTTTCAGCGTTGGGCCCCGGCGGTCTTACAAGAGAGCGTGCAGGTTTCGAAGTTCGAGACGTTCACCATTCTCATTATGGTCGTCTCTGTCCAATCGAAACACCTGAAGGCCCTAACATTGGTCTTATATCTTCATTAACAATTTATTCCAGGGTTAATCATTATGGTTTCCTTGAAACTCCTTACAGAAAAGTGAAAGGGAACAAGGTATCCAACTCAGTGGATTATCTAAGTGCAGATCAGGAAGATGAATTTACAATTGCACAGGCTAATGCTCCGTTGGACGAACAGAATTGCTTTATCCGCGACAGAGTAAAATGTCGTCATAGAGGGGAATTCCCTGTTGTTCCACCGGATCAATTACAATATATGGATGTTGCCCCTGCACAGATTGTAAGTGCGGCTGCTTCTTTAATCCCATTCCTCGAACATGATGATGCCAACAGAGCACTGATGGGATCGAACATGCAGCGCCAGGCCGTTCCCTTATTAGTTACTGAAGCTCCGATTGTGGGAACCGGAATGGAAGAAAAAATCGCAAGAGATTCCAGATCATTAATTGTTGCTGAAGACGATGGAGTTGTTGTTTCCTCTGATGCAAAAAGAATAATAATTAAGTATGATATAGATCCTAACAGCACCGAAGCGTTGGTAAGTTTTGACGACGACCGGAGAGTAGAATTTGATTTAACCAAATTTGCAGGCACTAATCAAGAAACATGCTTTAACCAAAGACCTGTTGTTAAGTCTGGTCAAAGGGTGAAAAAAGGTGAAGTGATTGCCGATGGCCCTGCAATCGATAAAGGTGAACTTGCACTTGGTAAAAATATCTCAGTTGCTTTCATGCCCTGGAGAGGTTACAATTTTGAGGATGCTATTGTTATTAGCGAAAGAATTGTTAGTGAAGACGTTTTCACCTCTATCCATATTGAAGAATTCGAATTACAGGTTCGTGAAACTAAAAGAGGTGAAGAGGAATTAACCAGAGATATTCCTAACGTAAGTGAAGAAGCTACCAAGGACTTGGATGAAAATGGTATTGTTAGAGAAGGTGCAGAAGTTAAAGAAGGTGATATACTTATTGGAAAGATCACTCCAAAAGGTGAAACTGATCCTACGCCTGAAGAAAAACTTCTTAAAGCAATATTCGGTGATAAAGCAGGTGATGTGAAAGATGCTTCTCTTAAAGCACCTCCAGGATTGAAAGGGACGGTTATTAAAACCAGGCTATTCAGTAGAAAACGTAAGGATATTGAATCCAAGAAAATTGAAAAGAAACAGTTGGATAACCTTGAACTCGATTTTGATAGATTGAAGAATGCGCACTATCAAAAACTTGTTGATAAACTTACTAAGTACGGAAATGGCAAAACTACAACAGGTATAAGAGATCTTGACGGCACGGTTGTTATAAGAAGTGGAACTGCTATTAAAGACAGCACATTCACTTCAATTGAAGATGTAACTAAATTGGATTACACACAAGACTGGTTCGTACAAAAACGATCTAATGAAATTGTAAAAACAATCTATGCTAATTACTTTACCGTATTGGCTGATCATGAAGATAATTACAAGCGTGAAAAACTTAAAATTGTCAGCGGCGATGAACTACCGCCGGGAATTGTTCAGCTTGCAAAAGTATATGTAGCAAAAAAGAGAAAACTTTCCGTTGGTGATAAAATGGCAGGGCGTCATGGTAATAAAGGCGTTGTTGCTAAAATAGTTCCTATGGAAGATATGCCTTATCACGAAGACGGTACCCCGGTGGATATAGTACTTAATCCTTTGGGCGTACCTTCTCGTATGAACTTAGGTCAATTATATGAAACAGCTTTAGGATGGGTCGGCAAAGAATTAGGTTTTAAATTCGAAACTCCTATTTTCGACGGCGCAAAAGTAACCGATGTTGATAGCTGGCTGCAAGAAGCTAAATTGGCTTCGGGAAGTAAAACATGGTTGTACGATGGAAGAAGCGGTGAGAAATTCCATCAGAAAGTAACATGTGGTTTTATATATATGATGAAACTTGGCCACATGGTTGATGATAAGATACATGCAAGGTCTATTGGGCCTTACTCCTTAATTACTCAACAACCGCTGGGTGGTAAAGCACAATTCGGTGGTCAAAGATTCGGTGAAATGGAAGTGTGGGCGCTGGAAGGTTACGGTGCCGCTCACGTTCTTCAGGAGATTTTGACGTTCAAGAGTGACGATGTGTCAGGACGCGCCAAGGCTTATGAATCTATCGTTAAAGGGGAAAACCTTTCGGAACCAAATATTCCGGAAGCATTTAACGTGATGATTAAAGAATTACAAGGTCTTGGTCTGGATATTAAAATTAACTAGTTGTCTAAAGTTTAGGGAGATTATTTATGCGTTACAAAACTCAAGAAGTTAAAATCAAGCACATTGATAAACTTACAATTAGCTTAGCTAGTCCTGACGATATTTTATCAAGATCGCACGGAGAGGTAACTAAACCGGAGACTATTAATTATAGATCTTTCAGACCGGAAAAAGACGGATTATTCTGCGAGAAGATTTTTGGTCCCGTAAAAGATTGGGAATGTGCTTGCGGTAAATATAAAGGAATTCGTTATAAAGGTATTGTGTGTGATAGATGCGGTGTAGAAGTAACACTTAAAAGTGTTAGAAGAGAAAGAATGGGGCATATTGCTTTGGCGGTCCCTGTGGTTCATATTTGGTTCTTCAAAGCGCTGCCGTCTAAAATTGGCAACATAATCGGGATGACTACTAAAGAACTTGAAAAAGTCATCTATTATGAATCATACGTAGTAATTAATCCCGGTCCAACCGGGTTGAACGTTAAAGACTTGATTTCGGAAGATCAGTACTTCGAAATCTTGAGTTCATTACCTCATGATAACGACTCACTTGAAAATAACGATCCGAAAAAGTTTATTGCCAAAATCGGCGGCGAAGCTGTTAAAGAATTGTTGAAACAAACCGAGATTGAAAAAACATTCTTGGAATTGAAAGCTCGTCTTGCAGAAGAAACTTCGCAGCAGAAAAGAAGCGATACTTTGAAAAGACTTCGTGTATTGGAATCATTTAGAGAACATGAAGGCAAAGTACCTAACAAACCCGAATGGATGGTGGAAAGTGTTGTGCCGGTAATTCCGCCGGAGCTTCGGCCTTTGGTTCCTCTTGAAGGAGGTAGATTTGCTACAAGTGATCTTAATGATTTATACAGGCGTGTAATTATAAGAAACAATCGTTTAAAAAGATTGATTGATATTAAAGCCCCAGAAGTTATTCTTCGTAATGAAAAAAGAATGCTTCAGGAAGCTGTTGATGCTCTTTTTGATAATTCAAGAAGAGGAAGCGCTGTAAGAAGCGACGGCAACAGACCGTTGAAATCATTGAGTGATATGCTCAAAGGTAAACAAGGTCGTTTCCGTCAAAACCTTCTTGGTAAGCGTGTAGACTATTCCGGTCGTTCCGTTATTGTTGTGGGCCCGGAATTGAAACTGCATCAATGCGGCCTGCCTAAAGATATGGCTGTAGAATTATTCAAACCTTTCGTTATAAGAAAACTTATTGAAAGGGGAGTTTACAAGACTGTTAAAAGTGCAAGGAAAGCAGTTGATAGGAAAGATCCTGTAATTTGGGATATTCTGGAAAAACTTATTGAAGGTCATCCTGTAATGCTTAATCGTGCACCTACTTTACACAGGCTAGGTATTCAGGCATTCCAACCCTTATTAATAGATGGCAAAGCCATTCAGCTTCATCCGATGGTTTGTACGGCGTTTAACGCGGATTTCGACGGTGACCAAATGGCGGTTCATGTGCCGTTATCTTACGAGGCGCAGTTGGAAGCTACGCTTCTAATGTTGAGTAGTCATAATATCCTATCCCCCCAAAACGGAAGCCCTATTGTAGTTCCAACACAAGATATAGTTCTCGGCTGTTATTATTTAACAAAAGCCAGAACCGGGGCTAAAGGCGAAGGAATGATATTCAGCAGCGAAGAGGAAGTTATCATCGCTTACGATACCAAAGTGATTGATCTACATGCTAAAATAAAAGTTAAACTAGACGACAAGTTTATAGAGACAACAACAGGTCGTATCATTTTCAATAAAATTGTTCCCAAAGAGATGGGCTATATAAATGAACTTCTCATAAAGAAAATTTTCAGCGGAATGATCTACAAAATGTTTATCAAGTTAGGCAACGAAAGAACCGCCCGCTTTTTAGACGACCTGAAAGAACTTGGTTATAGATATGCAACAGCCGCCGGTATTTCAATCAGTTTTAGCGATATGATTATACCCGACGAAAAAATAAAATTGATAGAAGATTCAAACAAAAAAGTTAACGGAATTCTTCAAGAACATGAACAAGGCTTGATTACCGATGCGGAACGCTACAACAAAATTATAGACGTTTGGACACACACAACCAACAATGTGAGTAAATCTTTAATGGATAGAATTAGAACCGATCAATATGGTTTTAACTCTCTTCATATGATGGTTGACTCGGGTGCTAGAGGCTCGCAAGAACAGGTTAGACAGCTTGCCGGTATGCGCGGCCTTATGATGAAACCACAGAAAAGTTTAACCGGGCAATCGGGCGAAATTATTGAAAATCCTATTGTGGCAAACTTTAAAGAAGGGTTATCCGTTCTTGAGTATTTTATTTCTACTCACGGTGCTCGTAAAGGTTTGGCAGATACTGCTCTGAAAACTGCAGACGCCGGTTACCTTACAAGAAGATTATGCGATGTTGCTCAAGATGTTATTATTTCCGAAATCGATTGCGGTACGATTAGAGGAGTAAACGTTACTGCTCTTAAAGATGTTGAACTGGAAAGAGAACCATTGGCAGAAAGGATAACAGGGCGTGTTACTCAGGAAGATATTTACGATCCTAGAAACGATGAGTTAATTATTGAAGCCGGTGAACAGATCACCGAAGAGATTGCAGACCGGATAGACGAAGCAAATATTGATTCGGTCTATATCAGAACTGTATTAACTTGTGAATCCAAACGGGGTGTTTGCGCAAAATGTTACGGACGTAACTTGACAACAGGCAAATTGGTTGAAATCGGAGAAGCAGTGGGTATAATTGCCGCACAATCAATTGGTGAGCCTGGAACACAGTTAACACTTAGAACATTCCACCTTGGAGGTACTTCATCAAGAATTGCGAGCCAGTCGCAAGTTGATTCCAACTTAGCAGGTACTGTTAAGTATGAAAAGATAAACTTTGTTGAAAAGACCGATTTCTTCGGTAAGGTTAAAGTTGTTATTGGAAGAAGAGGTGTTTTGGGTATTTATGACGATGATAATAGGCAGATTAAGAAATTCGATATACCCTACGGAGCAGAACTTCTTGTTGAAGATAATGCCAAGATTCAGAAAGGTCAACCATTGTATAATCATGATCCATATAACTCTGTAATTCTAAGTGATGTTAGTGGACGTGTTACATTTATCGATTTGATTGATAATTCTACTATACAACACGTCGCAGATGAGCAAACCGGTCACGTACAAAAGGTTGTTATCGAGTCTAAAGATAAAACTTTAACACCTAGCATTATTATCACTGACGACCAAGGCAATGAAAAAGTATTTAACTTACCCACAAGAGCTTATCTCTCGGTTGAAGAAAATGAAGTAATTCAATCAGGTACGGTTTTAGCAAAAATTTCAAAATCTGTCTCTAAGAGCAGGGATATTACCGGTGGTCTTCCTAGAGTTACGGAATTATTTGAAGCCAGAAGCCCTCACGATCCTGCAATTGTTTCAGAAATTGAAGGGACAGTTAAATTCGGTGCAAAAAAGAAAGGTTCACGTGAAATTATTGTTGAATCTTATGACGGTTCTTTACAGAAAGTATATAACGTAGCTTACGGTAAACACACATTAGTTCAAGAAGGAGACGAAATTCCTGCCGGTGAGAAAATTACTGACGGGCCTATTGATCCGCACGATATTTTAAAGATCAAAGGAACAAACGCTGTTCAGGAATATTTGGTGAATGAAATTCAAGATGTTTATCGCTTACAAGGTGTTAAAATTAACGATAAACATATTGAGATTATAGTAAAACAAATGCTGCAAAAACTTAAGGTCATTTTATCAGGTGATTCGATATTTATTGAAGAAGACCTTGTAGATAGAGTGAAATTTATTGCAGAAAATGAAAAACTTAGAAACCTAGTGCTTATTGAAGATCCGGGGCAATCCAAATACCAAGCAGGTCAATTAATTACAAGAGCAAAGTATAGAGAAATCAATGCAGATTTGACTAGAAAAGGGCGTGATATTATGACTGTAAAGGATGCTGAACCTGCAACATTCGAAAATATTCTTCTTGGTATTACGCAAGCAGCATTATCTACAGAAAGCTTCATTTCGGCTGCTTCTTTCCAAGAAACTACAAAAGTTCTTACGAATGCAGCAACTTCAGCAAAAGTAGACAACCTTATCGGATTGAAGGAAAATGTAGTGATGGGGCACCTAATTCCTGCAGGCACAGGACTTAAAAAATATGGTAAAGTTGCTATTACGGATATAACAGGTCCAGAGGCAGTAGAATCAGTTGAAGAAAAAGTAAGTGCAGCAAAAGAAAACATGTAAAATTGTGTTAAAAAAGTAAAAAATGGTAATAGTAGTTGCTTGACTATTATTTCAATTATATCTAAATTGGAAATCTGGATTTTTAAAAGAATATACAGAATTTTGGAGGATTCAAGTGCCAACAATAAATCAGTTGGTTAGGAAAGGAAGAAAAGTTGTACTCTCGAAAAGCAAAGCACCGGCTTTGAATTCATGCCCTCAAAAAAGGGGTGTTTGTACAAGGGTATACACTACAACTCCCAAAAAACCTAACTCGGCTCTCAGAAAAGTTGCCAGGGTTAGATTGACGAATAGTATCGAGGTTACTGCATATATACCAGGTGAAGGCCATAATTTGCAAGAGCACTCAATCGTTCTGATTAGAGGCGGTAGAATTAAAGACTTGCCAGGTGTAAGATATCACATTATTAGAGGCACACTGGATACCAGTGGTGTTGAAGATAGGAAAAAGGGTAGATCTAAATACGGCACTAAAAAACCAAAAGTAAAGTAGATAAATTATGAGAAAGAGAAGAGCTGAAAAAAGATTTGTTAAACCGGACCCAAAATTTAACGATGTTGTTGTCGCTAAATTCATTAACTATATGATGTGGGATGGTAAAAAATCTACTTCGCGTCAAATTGTTTATGATAGTCTCAGCATTGTTGAGAAAAAAACAAAAAAACCTGCTATCGAAGTTTTCAAAAAAGCAGTTAATAATGTACAACCTTTAGTTGAAGTTAGATCTAGAAGAGTTGGCGGGGCTACATATCAAGTTCCAATGGAAGTTAGAGCTGAAAGAAGAACCGCTCTGGCCTTTAGATGGATTAAAAATTACTCTCGCGCTAGAAAAGATAAAACGATGGCTCAGAAATTAGCGGCAGAATTAATTGCAGCTGCAGAAGGGGACGGACCTTCGGTTAAGAAAAAAGATGATACTCACAGAATGGCTGAAGCAAATAAAGCATTCGCCCACTTTAAGTGGTAATTTTTTGAAGTTAGGAATTGAATGTCAGATAAAAGAGTTGAAATAACTAAGCTTAGAAACATTGGTATTATGGCGCATATCGATGCGGGTAAAACCACTACTACGGAACGTATACTTTATTATACTGGAAAGTTACACCGTATGGGGGAAGTGCACGATGGCGCAGCTACTATGGATTGGATGGAGCAGGAAAAAGAAAGAGGTATTACAATTACAAGTGCAGCTACAACTGCTTATTGGAAAGATCATCAAATTAATATTATTGATACACCAGGTCACGTAGATTTTACTGTTGAAGTTGAACGTTCTTTAAGGGTATTGGATGGCGCAATTGCACTTTTTTGTGCGGTTGGCGGAGTTGAACCTCAATCCGAAACTGTTTGGCGTCAGGCAGACAAATACCGCGTTCCTAGAATTGCTTTCGTAAACAAGATGGATAGAACCGGCGCAGATTTTTATAACGCCGTTCAAATGATGAAAGATAGACTTAAAGCTAATGCTGTGCCTATCACACTTCCCATCGGCGACGGCGATTTATTTTCCGGTGTTATAGATTTAATTTCTATGAAAGCACGCATGTATCGTGATGATACTTTCGGTGCTGTTTTTGAAGATGTTAATATCCCTACGGATCTTATTGCGGTTGCGAATAAATATAGAACTTTGATGTTGGAAGCTGTATCCGAAATTGATGATTCTTTGTTGGAAAAATATTTGGAAGGTGTTGAAATCTCCGAAGCAGAAATTAAATCTGTTTTAAGACAAGCTACAATCAAACTTACTATCGTTCCGGTTTTGTGCGGCTCGTCTTTTAAAAACAAAGGTGTTCAAAAATTATTAGATACGGTTATTGATTATTTACCGTCACCTTTAGACATCGGAGAGCTGCATGCACATCATGTCAATAAAAGCGATGACGTGATTAGAAAAATTGATCCAAAAGAAAAATTTTCTGCTTTGGCATTTAAGATTATGACTGACCCATACGTTGGAAAATTAACATACGTTAGGGCTTATACAGGTATGCTTAAATCAGGAACCATGATTTATAATTCGGCTATTGATAAAAAGGAAAGAGTTGGGCGTATTTTGAAAATGCATGCCAACCATAGAGAAGATGTTGAAGAAATTTATCCGGGCGATATAGTTGCATTGGTAGGGTTGAAACATACAAGAACAGGTCATACGTTATGTACTCATGATGATCCTATTGTTCTTGAAGAAATGGCTTTCCCTGAACCTGTAATTCAAATTGCTATTGAACCAAAGACCAAAGTTGATCAAGAAAAATTGTCGGAAGCATTAACTAAACTTTCAGACGAAGACCCGACTTTCAAAGTTAAAGTTGACGATGAAACCGGCCAAACACTTATCGGCGGTATGGGCGAACTTCATTTGGAAATTTTAGTTGATAGGATGAAACGAGAATTCAAGGTTGAAGCAAATGTTGGTAAACCGCAGGTTGCTTATAGAGAAACAATTACAAAGACTGTTCAAGCTGAGGGTAAATTTATTAAACAATCGGGCGGGCGAGGTAAGTATGGGCATGTCTGGTTGGAAGTTTCACCCAATGAACAAGGAAAAGGATTTGTATTTGAAAACGCTATAGTTGGCGGTTCTGTTCCTAAAGAATACATTAATCCTGTTTCACAAGGTATTCAAGAGGCAATGAGGAATGGTGTTTTAGCCGGTTATCCTGTAGTTGATGTAAAAGTTAAACTTTATGATGGTTCATATCATGATGTTGATTCGGATGAAATGTCTTTCAAAGTAGCCGGGTCAATTGGTTTTAAAGCCGGTGCTAAAAAAGCCGGTGCGGTTCTTTTAGAACCAATCATGAGTGTTGAAGTGATTACTCCTGAAGAATATTTAGGCGACGTTATGGGGGATCTAAATTCGAGGAGAGGAAAGATTTTAGGTTTTACTGCGAGAAAAGATGCACAAGTTATTAAATCAATTGTTCCTTTGGCGGAAATGTTCGGGTACGCTACTATTATGAGGTCAATGACGCAGGGAAGAGCGATTTATACAATGCAATTTTCGCATTATGCGGAAGTGCCGAAAAGTGTTTTAGAAGGAATAACAGAAAAATCTGAATATAAAAAAACTAGTGAATCTGTTTAGCAATTAAAATCAAGTAATTAGAAAATAAAAACACAAGGAGTGTTCGATGGCAAAAGAAAAATTTGATAGGAGTAAGCCACACGTTAACATAGGTACAATTGGGCATGTTGACCACGGGAAAACTACTCTTACAGCTGCTATCACAATGTCTCTTAATAAAAAAGGCTTATCCGAAATAAGATCCTTTGATTCTATTGATAATGCCCCTGAAGAAAGAGAAAGAGGTATTACAATCGCTACGGCCCACGTAGAATATTCTACAGAAGCTCGTCATTATGCACATGTTGACTGCCCGGGGCATGCCGACTACGTTAAAAACATGATTACTGGCGCAGCCCAGATGGATGGTGCTATATTGGTTGTTGCTGCTACAGATGGTCCTATGCCTCAAACAAGAGAACACATTCTTTTAGCTCGCCAAGTTGGTGTGCCAAAAATGGTTGTTTTCATGAACAAAGTTGACATGGTTGATGATGAAGAATTGATCGAATTGGTTGAAGTTGAATTAAGAGATCTATTGAATGAATATGAATTCCCTGGAGATGAAATACCGATAATTAAAGGCTCAGCTTTGCACGCATTAGAAGCAGCTTCTTCCACCGATACAAAAGTTGATGATCCTAGATTGAATTGCATTTGGGAACTAATGGACGCTGTTGATACCTATGTGCCAATACCGGAAAGAAGTGCTGACAAACCTTTTATTATGCCTGTTGAGGATGTTTTCTCAATTACCGGGCGTGGCACTGTTGCTACCGGTAGAGTTGAAAGAGGACAGGTTAAATTAGGTGAAGACGTTGAACTTATCGGTCTTGGTATGCACAAGAAAACTGTTGTTACCGGGATTGAAATGTTTAGAAAAGAATTAGATGCTGCTATTGCAGGAGATAATGCCGGTATTTTAATGAGAGGTATTGATAAAAATGAAATTGAAAGAGGTATGGTATTAGCTAAACCTGGTTCAATTACTCCTCATACTTATTTTGAAGGGGAAGTTTATATTTTATCCAAAGATGAAGGTGGAAGACATACTCCATTCTTCAACGGTTATAGACCACAATTCTATTTTAGAACAACTGATGTTACTGGTGTTGCCGAACTTCCGGAAGGAACCGAGATGGTTATGCCTGGCGATAATGTTAAATTGAAAATCAAATTGATTACGGAAATCGCTATGGAAGACGGTTTAAGATTTGCTATCCGCGAAGGGGGCAGAACAGTTGGTGCAGGAGTTGTTACTAAAATATTTGAATAATTCTTTAGTTGATTGATGGGAAAGAATTTTCTTTCCCATCAATCAAAATTAGGGAGATAGTAAATTGCCAGGGCAAAAGATAAGAATTAAATTAAAATCGTACGATCATATTTTGATTGATAAATCGACCGAGAAAATCATTAAAACGGTTAAAAGCACAGGCGCTGTTGTTTCTGGTCCTATTCCGTTGCCAACAAGACGTTCTGTATATACTGTTTTAAGATCTCCTCATGTTGATAAAAAATCAAGAGAGCAGTTTGAAATCAGAGCTCATAAAAGAATAATTGATATTCATAATTCGAATAACAAGACCGTCGACTCTCTTAGTAAATTGGAAATACCGGCGGGTGTTGATATTGAGATTAAGTTATAAGGATTTTTACAATGCCTGGATTGATAGGTAAAAAATTAGGAATGACAACATTATTTTCAGAGGATGGCCAAGCTACTCCTGTTACTATTATTGAAGCCGGTCCTTGTGAGATTGTTTCACTTAGAACTACTAATAAAGATAGTTACGAAGCTCTTCAGTTAGGATTCGGTTCTAAAAAAGAGAAACATCTTAATAAACCTCAGCTTAGTTATTATAAAAAAGTTAATGTTACTCCTCCTGCAGTAGTAAAAGAATTTAGAAATTATTTAACTGCAGATTATAAGGTTGGAGATAAAATTACAGTTGAAATCTTTACCGTTGGTGATAAAATTAAAATCACTGGTAAAACTAAAGGTAAGGGATTTCAAGGTGTAATGAAAAGACATGGCTTTGGGGGCGTTGGGGGTACTACTCACGGGCAAAGCGATAGATTAAGAGCTCCCGGTTCTATTGGCCAAAGTTCATATCCTTCAAGAGTTTTCAAAGGTCAAAGAATGGCCGGCAGAACTGGATATGACAATTTTACGGTTAGAAATCTTAAAGTAATGAAGATTTTGCCTGAAAAAAATATTGTTATGGTTAAAGGAGCTGTACCGGGATCGATAAATTCAATTGTTGAAATTAATAAGTAATTGGTTAAACGATGAAATTAGATGTATATAAAATTGATGGTACTAAAGCCGGTGAGCAGTTGGAATTGGCTCCCGAAGTTTTTGGTGTTGAACCAAACGACCATGTAATTTACCTGGCTGTTAAAGCGTTCTTAGCTAACCAAAGACAAGGTACTCATAAGTCGAAAGAAAGAAGTGAAGTTAGCGGTGGCGGTAAAAAACCTTGGCGTCAAAAAGGACGCGGTACTGCTAGATCTGGCACAAGCCGTTCTCCTCTTTGGGTTGGCGGTGGTAGAGTCTTTGGCCCTAAGCCAAGAAACTACAGGCAAAAATTGAATAAGAAAGTTAGCAAGCTAGCTAGAAAATCAGCCCTTGCATATAAAGCAAAAGCTAATCAGATTATGGTTGTAGAAGATTTTAATTTTGATCAACCGAAAACTAAAGAGTTTACAAATATCCTTACAGCTCTTAATATAAACAGTAAGAAAACATTGCTGCTCACCAATGGAACTTTAGAAAATGTATACCTCTCCGGTAGAAATATTACTAAAGTAAATATTGTTGAAGCAAATAAAGCAACTACTTACGATTTAGTTAACAATCAAGTATTGCTGATGCAAAAAAGTGCTGTTGAACAATTAGTAAATTCACTCAACTAAAAGGGATTGATTAGAAATGCATACAGTATTAGTTAGACCATTGGTTACCGAAAAGATGACTGGAGTTAGTGAAAAAGCTACTAAGAATCCTAAATATGGTTTTATAGTGGATATCAATGCTAATAAAATTGAGATTGCCAGAGCAATTAAAACAAAGTTTGATGTTGACGTAATTGATGTGAATACAATTAGATATAAAGGAAAAACCAGAACTCAATTTACTAAAAGAGGAAGGTTTTCTGGTAAAACAGCAAAATTCAAAAAAGCTATAGTAACAGTTAAAGAAGGTCAATCAATAGACATTTTTGGCGAAGTATAGGTAGTTAAATGGCAATTAGAAAATTAAAACCGAATACCCCCGGCTCTAGATATGTTGAATATTCCACTTTTGAGGAAGTTACTAAATCTACTCCGGAAAAATCATTAACAGTTTCGCTTACCAAATCTGGCGGCAGAAACAATCATGGTAGAATTACCTCTCGTCATAGAGGCGGTGGGCATAAAAGACGCTACAGAATTATCGATTTCAAAAGAAATAAATTCGATATTCCGGCAAAAGTATTCTCCATTGAATATGATCCTAACAGATCTGCACGTATTGCGCTTTTACATTACGCTGATGGCGATAAGAGATATATCATTTCCCCCGACGGTTTGAAGGTAGGCGACCAAGTTATGTCTGGGTCAAAAGCCGAAATCAAGGTAGGGAATGCTCTTAAAATTCAAGATCTTCCATTGGGTAGTTTCATACATAACGTTGAACTTAAACCCGGTAAAGGTGGCCAGATTGGGCGTTCTGCAGGCTCATCAATTCAGTTAATGGCCAAAGAAGGAAATCATGCTCAGTTGAAACTCCCATCAGGTGAAGTTAGAGTTGTTAGCTTAGAATGTATGGCAACTTATGGCACCGTTGGTAATTCCGATCATGAAAATATCAGTCTTGGTAAAGCCGGTAGAAGCAGATGGCTTGGTATCAGGCCTCAAACGAGAGGTGTTGCAATGAACCCGGTAGATCATCCGATGGGTGGTGGTGAAGGTAAAACTTCCGGCGGCGGTCATCCAGTTTCACCTTGGGGTCAAAAAGCAAAAGGACTTAAAACCAGAAAGAAAAAAAATCCAACTAATAAATATATCATTAAGAGAAGAAAAGTTTAGAGTTGAATTATGCCAAGATCAGTTAAAAAAGGACCATTCGTTAGTTATAAACTTATTGCAAAGATTAGAAAAATGAACGATTCTAATCAGAAAAAAGTTATTAAAACTTGGTCTAGAACTAGCACTATTACCCCAGAGTTTGTTGGGCATACTATAGCTGTGCACAACGGGAACAAGATGATTCCTGTTTATATTTCGGAAAATATGGTGGGACACAAGTTAGGCGAGTTTTCACCAACTCGAATTTTCAGAGGTCATCCAGGTACTAAGGCCGAAAAGGCTTCTAAAGTTAAGTAAAATTGATTAAGCCAAAGGCTTATTAAATTGAGGTGATTAGAAATGGAAGCAAGAGCAACAAGTAAATATATAGGTACTTCACCAAGAAAAATGAGATTGGTTGTTGATCTTATTCGCGGTAAAGCAGTTGATCAGGCAATTGAAATTTTACATTTCAATCCTAAACATTCTTCTAGAGATGCGGAGAAGGTTTTAAGATCTGCCGTTGCTAATCTTTTCAACAAAGAAGAAAAGACGAAAATGGAAACATCGGATTTAGTAGTTAAAGAAGCGTTTGTTAATAACGGACCGATGTTGAAAAGAATTTCACCCGCTCCTATGGGCAGGGCATATAGAATAAGAAAGCGATCAAATCATTTGACAATTGTTGTAGCTATTAAAAGTTAATTGAGGAGGATTTTTTGGGTCAGAAGACAAATCCAATTGGTTTTAGAGTTGGAATAATCCGTGGTTGGGATTCTAACTGGTATGAGAGCAAGAGCTATTCTGGTAAGTTACTTGAAGATAAAAAGTTAAGAGCATATGTTCGTAATCGTCTTAAAAAAGCCGGTATCTCCAAGATTATTATAGACAGGACTTCTAAGAATGTGATACTTACTATTCATACATCAAGACCAGGTGTGGTTATTGGTAAGAGTGGTAAAGAAATTGCACAACTGGAACAAGAATTAAAGCAAATAACTGATAAAGAAGTTAAAGTACAAATAACAGAAATCAAAAGACCTGAGTTAGATGCTTACTTAGTTGCTGAAAATATCGCTTCACAGCTTATGGGAAGAATTTCGTTCCGTAGAGCTATGAAATCCGCGATTACTGCTGCAATGAGAATGGGTGCACAAGGCATAAGAGTAATGTGCTCCGGCAGGTTAGGCGGTGCTGAAATGGCTAGAACAGAGCAGTATAAAGAAGGGAGAATTCCTCTTCATACTATCAGAGCAGATATCGATTATGCAACTGCAACTGCTCAAACCATTTATGGCTCCCTCGGTGTCAAAGTTTGGATTTGCCGTGGTGAGATTTTAGGTAAAAGATTATCTGACTAAGAGTATTAGGAGTTTTTCTCATGTTAATGCCAAAAAGAGTAAAATTTAGAAAATCGCATCGCGGCAGAAGAAAAGGCAAAGCGGTACGTGGAAGTAGGGTAGACTTTGGTGATTTCGGCCTTAAAGCATTAGAATGCGGTTGGATTACCAGTAGACAAATAGAAGCTTGTAGAGTTGCTCTTACTCGTAAAATGAAGAGAGACGGTAAAGTTTGGATCAGAATTTTCCCAGATAAACCGGTTACTAAAAAACCGTTGGAAACCAGAATGGGTAAAGGTAAAGGAGCCCCCGAATTTTGGGTGGCTGTTATTAAACCCGGTAGAGTTCTTTTCGAAGTTGCCGGTGTTACTAAAGAAGTTGCTTCTGAAGCTCTTAGATTAGCAGCACATAAATTGCCAATAAAAACTAAAACCGTAACAAGACCTGACTACGAAAATTAAGAGGCTTTTATAATGAAGATGTATGAAATCAAAGAGATGAATAATGATGAACTCGTAAAGAGAATCGAAGAAGAGGAAAAGAACTTGATTGATTTACGTTTTCAACACGAATTAAAAAATCTTACAAATACTGCAAAGCTTAAATTGGTGCGGCATGATATTGCAAAAATGAAAACCGTACTTAAGCAAAGAGCAGTGGAAGCAGAAATACAACCTAAGGAAAATAAATAGGAGTTAGTGAGACTTTATGTTGAATAGAAGTTTAAGAAAAACTAGAATCGGGTTAGTTATTGGCAATAAGATGGACAAAAGCATCTTAGTTGCTATTGAAAGGAAAGTTGCCCATAAGTTATATAAAAAATATTTTAAGAAAACTACGAAATTGATGGCTCACGACGAAAAGAATGAATGTGGTGTTGGAGACCTTGTAAAGCTGATGGAAACAAGACCTTTAAGTAAAAGAAAAAAATGGCGTTTAGTAGAAATTATAGAAAAAGCTAAGTAATAGGCGCATCTAGAAGGAGTAGATAGAAATGGTACAAGCTGAAACAAATTTGGTGGTTGCTGATAATTCTGGTGCAAAAAAAATTCGTTGTATCAGAGTTTTGGGTGGAAGCGGTCGTAGATACGCCACTGTTGGTGATCTAATTGTTGTAACGGTCAAAGCAGCTATGCCCGGAGGTGGAGTTAAAAAAGGTGAAGTATCCCGCGCTGTTATTGTGAGAACTAAAAAAGAAGTTCGTAGAAATGACGGTTCATATATTAGATTCGATGAAAATGCAGCTGTTCTTTTGAATCCGCAAAATGAACCTAGAGGCACCCGTATTTTCGGTCCCGTTGCTAGGGAATTAAGAGATAAAAAATTCATGAAAATTATTTCATTAGCGCCTGAAGTATTATAAAATACAGGATTAAGGTATGAGAATCAAAAAAGACGATATGGTTGTTATTCTGGCCGGAAATTACAAAGGCAAAACCGGGAAAGTCTTAAAAGTATTTCCTAAAGAGAATAGAGTTATTGTTGAAGGAGTTAATATTCGCAAAAGACATACAAAACCTAATCAAAAGAATCAACAAGGGGGTATTATTGAGAAAGAAGCTCCCATTAATTGTTCGAACGTTCAGGTTTTGGATCCTAAAACTAATGAACCAACAAGAATTGGTAAAAAAGTTATCATTGATGATAAGACCGGCAAAAAGAGACATGCTCGTGTCAGTAAAATAAGTGGAGAAATGTTACCGTAATTTTTTAAGGATTGAATTGCAAAATGGCAAAGCAAGAGAAAAAAGAAAAAGTTGAAAAAGGAACTGCAAAAGAGGAAAAGGTAGTTCAAGATAAAATTCCTGCACGCTTATATGATAAATATAAAGACGAAATCGTGCCGAAATTGATGAAGCAGTTTTCTTATAAAAGCATTATGCAAGTCCCGAAAATTGATAAAATTGTTGTTAATATGGGTGTTGGCGCAGCTGTTCAAGATGCCAAATTATTGGATGAAGCTATTAAAGATCTCGAAACGATTACCGGTCAGAAAGTTAGTGTAAGAATAGCAAAGAAATCAATCTCTAACTTCAAGTTAAGAGAAGGAATGAAAATCGGGGCTAAAGTTACTCTTAGAAGAGAAAGGATGTATGAGTTTTTAGATAGACTAATCTCTGTTGCTTTACCAAGGGTAAGAGACTTTAGGGGTATCTCCGATAAATCTTTCGATGGTAGAGGTAACTATACATTGGGCATAAAAGAACAGATTATTTTTCCTGAAATTAACGTTGATAAAGTTACTAAAGTATTGGGAATGGATATCACGTTTGTTACTACAGCCCAAAGCGATAAAGAAGCATACGAATTATTGAATGCATTCGGTGTTCCGTTTAGAAAAAAAGATATTAACTAAGCAAACTATAGGTTTATAATGGCAAGAAAATGTTTAGCGGCTCGCGAAGTTAAAAAACAAAAAACAGTTGAAAAATTCGCGAAACTAAGAAAAGAAATGAAAGAAGCTGGTGATTACGAAGGATTACAGAAACTCCCTAAAAATGCATCACCTATAAGATTGCATAATAGATGTTTGATATCCGGAAGACCCAGAGGATATTATAGGAAATTCGGAATTTCTCGTTTGGTATTTAGAGAAATGGCTTTGCGCGGTGAAATACCAGGAATTAAAAAATCTAGTTGGTAAAAGATAGGAGAATAAATAAATGCCAGTTACTGATCCGATAGCAGATTTTTTGACTAGAATTAGAAACGCAGTTAAGGCGAGAAAAAAATTTGTTGATATGCCTTCTTCAAATATGAAGGTAGGACTTGCTGAACTCTTAAAGCAAAATAATTTTATTAGAGATTTCAATGTAATTGAAGATGAAAAACAAAATTCTTTACGCATTCATCTGCAATATATTAATGGTGTGCCCTCTATTAGCGGTCTTAAAAGAATAAGCCGTCCAGGGTTAAAATCCTATGTGCCGAGTGATAAACTGCCTCGCGTATTAAACGGATTAGGGCTTGCTCTAATTTCAACCTCAAAAGGGTTGTTAACTGATAAACAGGCAAGAAAAGAAGCCGTCGGCGGCGAAGTAATTTGCCATATTTGGTAATCATTGATGGGGAAAAGAAGTGTCTAGAATTGGAAAACTACCTGTACAAATAAAAGACGTTACCATTACTCAATCTCAAAACAAGATTGAAGTTAAAGGTAAATTAGGTCAACTTAGCAGAGATATTCATCCTAATATGGAAGTTAAGATTGAAGGGGATGAACTTTTGGTTTTAAGACCGAACGATCAAAAAGAAAACAGAGCCTTACACGGATTAACCAGGTCACTTATTCAGAATATGGTTACGGGCGTAACCGAAGGTTTTAGTAAAACCTTGGATATTGTTGGTGTTGGTTACAGAGCCGAACAAAAAGATAAGAATGTTCTTATTAACATAGGCTATTCACACCCAATTTATTTTATGCCCCCTGAAGGTATTACTGTTGAGGTTGTTACTAATACACAGATTAAAATTAGTGGAACCGATAAAGAATTAGTTGGGTTAGTAGCAGCTAAGATAAGATCGTTTAGAAAACCTGAACCCTATAAAGGCAAAGGGATTAAATACTCTACAGAAACTATTACCAGAAAAGCCGGTAAGACTGCTGGAAGCTAATACATTTAGTTTAGGAGATTGAAAAACAATGTTTGTTAAAGATTATACAAAAAGAGCACGTAAAAAAGTAAGAGTTAGGAAATTAATCTCTGGTACTTCTGAAAAACCGAGATTAACAGTATTCAGAAGCCTTGCTAATGTTTATGTTCAATTGATTGATGATCAGAATGGAGTTACTTTGGCATCCGCATCTACTTTATCCAAAGAAATTCAAGATGAATTGAAGAATGCAAAAAGTAAAACAGACAAAGGCAAAAAAGTTGGGGAATTCTTAGCGAAGAAAGCCATCGAAAAAGGTGTTACAACAGTTGTATTTGATAGAAGCGGATATAGATACCACGGCAGAATAAAAGCAATTGCCGATGGTGCCAGAGAAGGCGGATTGAAATTTTAATTCTTGCCGGGTCGTCTAATGGTAGGACTACGCCCTTTGGAGGCGTCTGTAGAGGTTCGAATCCTCTCCCGGCAGCCAAAATAAATTTTTAGATAGTTGAATTAACGGAGATTAAATTGAAGCACAAAAAAGTATCGGGTATCGAAGGATTAAAAGAAAAAGTGGTTCATATCAACCGGGTTGCTAAAGTTGTTAAAGGTGGTAGAAGGTTCAGCTTTAATGCTATTGTTGTTGTTGGCGACGGCAACTGCCATGTGGGTGTTGGTTTAGGTAAAGCTAATGAAGTTACCGACGCTATCTCTAAAGGTATTGATGATGCCAAGAAAAATGTTTATAGAGTACCGATAGTTAAAGGAACTATTCCTCACGAAATTATTGGTAAATACGGTGCAGGTAAGGTTTTATTGAAACCTGCTTCTCAAGGTACAGGCCTTATTGCTGGCGGCGGAGTTCGCGCTGTTCTTGAAGCAGCCGGTGTGCAGGATATTCTAACAAAGTCATTGGGTTCTAGTAATCCCCATAACCAAGTTAAAGCAACAATGAGCGGTTTATTGAATTTAATAGACGCATACAAAATGGCTAATAAACGCGGTATCCAGATTAACGATTTATTCAAAGCCTAATTGAGGATAAAGAATGGCTAAGAAAATTAAAATTACACAGACTAAAAGTATAATCGACAGACCTAAAAGGCAGAAATTAACTATCGAAGCTCTTGGTTTAGGGAGGCCTCATTACGAGGTTGTTCATAATGACACCCCGCAAATAAGAGGAATGATAAATAAAGTCTCTCATCTTGTAAAAGTTGAAGAAATTGAAGAATAAGAGGATTTCATGGACATTTTAAGCAATCTAAAATATGCTAAAGGCTCTAGAAAAAAAACCAAACGTATAGGCCGCGGTGAAGGTTCTGGTTTCGGCGGAACTGCTACAAAGGGTTCAAACGGGCAGAGATCACGTTCCGGTGCTAAATTCCGCGCTTGGTTTGAGGGAGGGCAGATGCCGCTTCAGAGAAGAGTGCCTAAGCGTGGTTTTACAAACATTTTTAAAGTCAGATATCAGGTTGTTGATGTTAGCAGACTACAAAAATTAATAGATGATAAAAAAATTACTGATACGACTATAAATGCAGCTGTTCTTTATACTAACAAGGTTATCTCTAAAGGAGCTGCTCCTTATAAAATTTTAGGTAACGGCGAAATCAAGACTGGTTTAACTGTAGAAGCTCATGCATTTAGCGCTTCTGCAAAAGAAAAAATTGAAGCCGTCGGCGGATCAATCATAAAAATTGAAAATTAATGAGCAAACTACAAGACACATTTCGGAATATTTTCAAAATTCATGAGTTAAGACAAAGAATTTTGTACACTTTGGGATTACTCGTGATAGTCAGACTCGGTGCACATGTAACTATACCGGGTGTTGATGCTTATGTATTATCGCAAGCTATGTCTAACGCTTCATCGGATAACCTTTTTGGTTTATACGATTTATTTGTTGGAGGTGCTTTTAGTAATGCAGCTATTTTTGCGTTAGGCATTATGCCTTACATAAGCGCTTCTATCATCATTCAACTTATGGGAGCTGTTGTACCTTATTTTCAAAAGCTCCAAAGAGAAGGCGAAGACGGTAGAAAGAAAATTACTCAATTGACAAGATATGGAACGGTTTTAATCTCCGCTTTCCAAGCTTCGGCTATTACTGTTCACCTTAAAAACTTGGCATTCAACGGAATATCTATTATACCTGTTGAAGTTCAAGGTTTTGGTTTTACTCTTTCAACTGTTATTATTTTAGTTGCAGGAACGGTATTCATGATGTGGATGGGAGAGCAGATTACGGAAAAGGGTATTGGGAACGGAATATCATTGATTATCTTCATTGGTATTATCGATAGATTCCCGTTTGCTATTCTTGATGAGTACAGATTAATTGCTGCCGGAACTCGGAATATAGTAATTGAAGTTGTTGTTATCGCTTTTATGGTTTTGGTTATTGCAGGCGTAATTCTGGTTACACAAGGTACACGTAGAATTCCCGTCCAATATGCCAAAAGAGTTGTGGGTAGAAAAGTTTACGGCGGAGTTACACAATATATTCCGTTAAGAGTGAATACTGCAGGCGTTATGCCAATCATTTTCGCTCAATCAATTATGTTTATTCCAAATACAGTGTTGCAGTTTTTCCCTAACAGCGAATTCATGCAGTCACTTGCTGGTTATTTTCAATATACTTCATTTACCTATTCTGCTATTTACGGGTTAATGATTGTGTTCTTTACTTATTTTTATACGGCAATTGCATTTAATCCTCAGGATGTTGCGGAGAATATGAAAAAACAGGGAGGTTTTATTCCCGGCATTAGACCCGGTAAACAAACTGCTGAGTTTATAGATAATATTCTCACTAAAATTACATTACCTGGATCAATATTCCTTGCAGTTGTAGCTATTTTGCCGGCTTTCGTTTCTAGAGTTGGAATCTCCGGTAGTTTTGCATCTTTCTTTGGCGGTACTAGTTTGCTTATTATTGTCGGTGTGGCATTGGATACATTACAGCAAATAGAATCTCATTTAATGATGCGTCACTACGATGGATTTATGAAAGCAGGAAAATTGAAGGGGCGTAGATTTGCATAAGTTGATTATATAGTGATTCTAATTAAAACAAATAAAGAGATCGATTTAATAAAAGAAAGTTGCCAGATTGTTGCTGAAACTTTACAATTAGTAAAAAGATACGTTAGACCAGGCATTACGACTTTAGAATTAGATAAAATAGCTGAAGATTATATTGCCAGTAACAACGCTATTGCAGCTTTCAAAGGATATTCGCAGGCAGGTTCTTTTGATTTTCCCGGTTCAATCTGTGCTTCAATTGATAATGAAGTTGTTCATGGCATTCCGGGAAACAGAATGCTGAAAGAAGGTGAAGTAATCTCAATTGATGTGGGTGTAGAAAAAAACGGCTATTTTGGTGACGCAGCATTAAGTGTTGCTGTTGGAGAGATTTCTAAGGATTATAAAAAATTGATGGATGCAACGGAGAAATCTCTTTATTTAGGTATTGAACAAGCTTTACCCAACAATAAAGTTGGAGATATTGGGGCTGCTATTCAAGAATACGTGGAGAGCCAAGGATTTTCAGTAGTTAGAGATTTATGCGGCCACGGTGTTGGAAAATTTTTACATGAAGAGCCTCAGATTCCAAATTACGGGAAAAGAGGTACCGGTTCTTTATTAAAGAATGGAATGACATTGGCGATTGAGCCGATGATTAATATGGGCTCTTTCAGAGTGAATGTGGCTCAAGATGGTTGGACTGTACTAACTGCAGACCATAAGCCATCTGCTCATTTTGAACACACCATCGCTATTATAGATGGTAAACCTGAAATATTAACGGTATGTTAGTTTATGGCAAAACAAGGACCAATTAAAGTTGACGGAGTAGTTACAGATACTTTACCCAATGCTCATTTCAAAGTGAAATTGGATAATGGACACGAAATACTTGCTCACATTTCAGGCAAAATGAGAATGCATTTTATTAAAATTTTGGTTGGGGACAGAGTGGCTATTGAACTCTCCCCCTATGATCTGAATAAAGGAAGAATCACTTATAGATATAAGTAATGGAGCATTTTAATGAAGGTTCGTGCATCAGTAAAAAAAATATGTGACAGTTGTAAAATAATCAAACGCAAAGGCGTTGTAAGAGTTATTTGTAAAAACCCTAAACATAAGCAGCGTCAAGGTTAAACAAAGTAATTTAGGAGGTAACAGGTTTGGCTCGTATTGCAGGTATCGACTTACCAAAACAAAAGAAAGCTTATATTGGACTGACGTACATTTATGGTATTGGTAACACATCCGCGGCTGAAATTCTTAGCAAAGCGCAGGTAAATCCAGACAAGAAAGTTGCTGATCTTACCGATGAAGAAGTAGCTAAGATTAGATCCATAATGACTTCAGAATATAAAGTGGAAGGAGCTCTTAGGAGTGAAGTTCAGCAGAATATTAAGCGTTTAATGGATATTGGATGTTACAGGGGAATAAGGCATAGAAGAGGTTTACCTGCCAGAGGTCAACGTACTAGAACTAACTCTAGAACAAGAAAAGGTAAACGTAAAACTGTTGCCGGTAAGAAAAAAGCTCCTAGTAAGAAATAATGAATAATAACGGAGGAAGTTAATTTTGGCTAAGGTCACTAAGAAAACTAAAAAGAAAGTTCATGTTGACGCAATAGGTATTGCTCATATCAAAGCTTCTTTTAATAATATAATCGTTACGATAACCGATATCTATGGAAATACTATTTCCTGGTCTTCTGCCGGTAAAAACGGATTTAAAGGATCGAGAAAGAATACTCCTTATGCTGCTCAAACCACTGCGGAAGGAGCTGCCAAAGAGGCCTATGATTTAGGGTTAAGACGAATAGATGTATTTGTTAAAGGTCCTGGCGCTGGTAGAGAAGCTGCAATTCGTGCATTGAATACTGCAGGTTTGCATATAATGTCAATTAAGGATATTACACCAATTCCACATAACGGTTGTAGACCACCAAAACGTAGAAGAGTTTAACAGGAGATTTAGATGGCAAGATATACTGGTTCAAGTTGTAAACTTTGTAGAAGAGAAAAACAAAAATTATTTTTGAAAGGTACAAAGTGTCTTTCGGAGAAATGTCCGTTGGAAAAGAAAAATTATGCTCCTGGTCAGCATGGTCTTTCAAGGCGTCAGAAATTCTCTGAATATGGTGTGCAGTTAAGAGAAAAACAAAAAGTTAAAAGAATATACGGGTTACTCGAAACTCAATTTCACAACTATTTTGAAAAAGCTAATAAACAAAAAGGTGTTACCGGTGAGAACTTAATTAAATTGCTGGAAAGACGCCTTGATAACGTTGTTTACAGGTTAGGTCTTGCACCTTCCCGTAAATCAGCGCGTCAATTAGTTAAGCATCGTCATCTTTTGGTTAATAACAAGATTGTGGATATTCCTTCTTTCTTGTTGGCTGCAGGTGATGTTATTACTGTTAGAGAAAAAAGTAAAAAGCTTGATATTATTCACAACTCTTTACGTAAAACTAAAGATAGTATCTATAGCTGGTTATCTGTTGATAAAGCTTCTCTTTCTGGTACATTTATGCAGATTCCTGACCGGCAAGAAGTGCCTCTCAACGCTAACGAACAGTTGATTGTTGAGCTATATTCTAAGTAATTAAAAATAATCAAGAGGATTATAAATGAGTTATCCGTTTATAAAGATGCCTGAAGGTGTTGTTTTAGATGAAACGAGCGCTACCGAGATTTACGGTAAGTTTATTATTCAACCATTAGAAAGAGGTTTTGGTGTTACTTTAGGTAATGCTTTTAGAAGAGTATTGTTATCCTCTTTAACTGGTTCTGCAATAACAGCTATTAAAATTGATGGTGTTTTGCATGAATTCACAACTATACCAGGTGTTGTTGAAGATGTAACTGAAATGATTTTGAATATGAAGCAAGTTAGGATGAGAAATTTGAATAAGAAAACGGGTTGTTTCGAAATGACGCTGAAAGGTCCTATGGAATTTACTGCGAAAGACCTACAGGATAACTGCCCGGAAATCGAAATTCTTAATCCTGATATGCATCTTGCATCTTTGAATGATGAAGCTAAAGTTACTTTGGAAATCAGGTACGGTATTGGCAAAGGGTATGTGCCTAGCACTGAACAAAAAATTGCCGACCAAACAATCGGGATTATTCCAATCGATTCGATATTCACACCTATTAGGAATATAAGATACGATATTGAGAACGTTCGAATTGGTGAACGAAACGATTTTGAAAAATTAAGCTTAGAAGTAACTACCGACGGTTCAATTACTCCTGAAGAAGCTCTTTCAAATGCCGGTAAAGTATTGAAAGATCACATCAACATGTTTATCAATTTCGACGTTGAGCCGGAAGAAGATAAAGTTGAAAGTGAAAAAGACGCCGAAACCGAAAGGATAAGAAAAATTTTGATTACCAGCGTTGATGATTTGGAACTTAGCGTTCGTTCGCACAACTGCCTTAAAGCCGCAAATATTAAATCACTTGGCGATTTAGTTAAACGCGATGAAAACGAAATGCTTAAGTTTAGAAACTTTGGTAGAAAATCTCTTGCCGAATTAGTTGAGATCGTTGATAATTACGGTCTGGAATTCGGTATGGACGTAGATAAATACCTTAATGATAAAACTGAAAATAACTAATCTCCGGGATAAGGTAGAATAATGAGACATAGAGTTAAAGGAAGAAAATTAGGAAGAACAGCAAGTCATCGCCTTTCAACATTAAGATTAATGGCTACTTCGCTTTTACTTCATAAGAAAATTAAAACTACACTTGCCAAAGCAAAAACTTGCAGATCTTTTGTAGAACCTCTTATAACTAAAGCTAAAGAGGATACCGTTCATGCAAGAAGATTGGTTGCCAGACATATACAGGACAATACAGTTGTTCAAGAATTGTTCACCGAAATTGTTCCTAAAATTGGAGACAGACCAGGGGGCTATACAAGGATAGTTAAACTTGGTCAAAGAAGAGGCGACGCTGCCGAAATGGCTATTCTTGAATTAGTTGATTATAATGAACTGATGGTAAAGAAAGCTAAAAAAGATGCCAGCGATAAAAAAGAAGCAAAAGAAAAAGTAAAAGGTAAAGATGAAGTTATTGAAGACGCACAAGTAATAGAAGAAAAACCTAAAGCTAAGAAAACAACTGCGGCAAAGAAAACAGACAAACCGGCAAAGAAAACTACTGCTAAAAAAGAAACAAAAGAAAAAGCAGAAAAGAAAACTTCAGCTAAAAAAGAGACAAAAGCCGCTAAAAAATCTGACAAGAAAAAATAGCATATAACTTTTTAAGGTGAATAAAGAGTAATCGTTTATAGCGGTTACTCTTTTTTTTATTATATGAATAAGATCCAGTTTATCAAATCGGTCTATAATTTAAATGATTTACCAAAGCAAAATTTATCTGAACTTGTTTTGTGTGGTCGTTCCAATGTAGGCAAATCTTCATTTCTGAACTCACTTTTCAATAAGAAGGGAATAGCTAAAACCAGTTCGTCCCCTGGTAAAACACGTTCTCTTAATTATTACCTTGTTGAAGATAAATTTTTTATAGTTGATCTTCCCGGGTTCGGATATGCCAAAGTATCAAAAGCGGAAAGAGATGCATGGCAAAAGTTAATCGAGAGTTATTTAACTGCAGCAAGGAATGTTGAAATGGTGTTCCATTTTATAGACAGCCGGCACGAACCTACAAATTTAGATGTTTACCTAAATCAGTTTCTACATGAAGAAAACCTCCCGTATATTGTAATATTAAATAAAGTGGATAAGCTTAAGCAATCTGAAATAGCAAAGGCCAGGAAAACTATTGTAGAGTATTTCCCGGAATTAATTTTTGATGAGAACCTTTTTTTGTATTCGGCAGTTAAGGGGACCGGGAAATCAAAAATATGTAATCGCCTTTCAAAGCTTTTCCTCTGATGAATTTTTCATAAAGTTTTATTATTATTACACTTCATTTTAGCGTTTAATGAATCATGGGCATTAGTAGTAAGAATAAAAAAAGAATATTAATCTTCGTAATTATTCCGCTGTTAACGGTAGTGCCGTATTTTACGGAAGATTTAGTGTTAAGAATAGTAGCCTCAATATTATTGGTAATATATGTAGGCTTCATTATTTTTCTGCGTGATTCCATGCGTGATACTATCTATGAAGAGACTGAAGAGGATTTGGAAGACGCCCGTAACGAGACGGAGCCGATTCAAGAATCAGAATACAGACCGGATGATGGGGAAGATTTTAAAATTATTTCTCCCAATAATAAAATCGAAATCCAAAAAGGTGAATCTCTTTCAAGGCAATCTAGGTTTGAAGGAAAAGATTTTTTCAAACCTCCAGATTTAAAAGAAAATTTTGAGCGGATAGTCTCGGAAGAACTCCCGCCTGATTTCAGTCATGATGAACAATTCGGGTTTGCACTTGAGAAAATTCTTACCGTTATAAAAGAAGCTTTCCTAGCCCATACTGCTGTTTTTTTCTGGTTCAACAAGAAAAAGCAAAAACTTACGCTTGAAAAATATGTCTCCAGTTGCTCCGATATTTCTCAAAGAAAATATGATATTGAGAATGATATCCTGAGTAAAATAGTTCAAAAAGAAGAGCCTGAATTGTTGACAAATATTACACCTAATGCGGAACGTGATGTTATACGGTATTATAATATGTCCCAGGGTATTAGGAGTTTTGTCGGGGTTCCATTATTCTATAAAAAAAGATTACTTGGTGTATTAGCTCTCGACTCAAAAGAAGGGGATGCATTCGGAATAGAAACAATCTATTCATTGGGAAGATCTGTCCGTGTAATTTCAATTATGATTTCGTTGTTCGAAGATAAATTCAGCGAATCTCAAGCCGACCAGAGATTGAAATCTTTACTTAATATTCTTAGCCAGGATAAAAAATTTGATACTGAAGAAGAGCTTTATGAAGTGCTTGAACACTCAGTACGTGGATTATTAACTTGGGATGCGTTTGCGTTTATATTCTTTAACCCTGCTGAGCAAAAATTTAAAATCAGCAAGATTATGAATAAAACATCTCTTAAATATTGCGGCGAAAATATGGAGGTGGAATTAAACAGCACTTTGGTTGGAAGAGCGATTGTAAACGGGGAGCCTATAAAAGTAGACGATACTTCCTCGATGGAATATAAAAGATATTCCAAATCGGAAGATGTGAGTTTCGACGGTTCTTTCCTTGCAATACCTTTGGTTTACGACGAACAGAATTACGGAGTTGTTTGTTTTGAAAGTTTGAAGAAAAATATTTATTCTAATGCAGATGTTGAGTTCGTTAAAAACGCAATGAAAATATTCGGTTTTATTATGTACTCATTCTCTTCACACTCGGTATTAAAAAACCTTCTTTCTGTAGATGTTGAAACACGCGTATTGAACAAAAAAACTTTCCTTGAACGTCTTGATGCCGACATGGTTAAAACACGTGACTTTAATATTAACGGCGCTGTTGCCCTGATTCATATCGATGAATTTCTTGAGCAAAATTCTTTGTTCGAAGGAAACCCGTTTCCTAAAGTATTAAAATCAATTTCTCTATTAATTAATGAGGAAATGACTCCCTTTAATTTATTAGGACGGCTTAGTCAGAGAGTGTTCGCAGTTTATTTCTTTAATGCTACTGCAAAAGATGTCTTTCTTTGGGCGGAAAAGTTAAGAATAAAAATTGCGCGGAAACCAATTGCAGTAATTTCAAAGCAGACTACTTTTACTGTTTCAATCGGAGTTGCTTCTACTAATCATGCTGAAAAAGCGGAAGAAGTTATTACAAATGCTGAATTAGCTCTTAATAAAGCCCTTGAAAAAGGGGGAAATACTGTTAAAAGTATCAATTGATAATCGCTTTTGAAAAATTATATAATTATAGTACTCGACGGTGTTGGGATTGGTGAATTACCCGATGCAGGCAAATATAAAGACAAAGGAAGCCATACACTAAAAAATATTGCAAAAAAAATTGGCGGCCTCCAACTCCCCAACCTTGAAAAATTCGGATTAGGCAATATTGACAATCTCCCCGGTTTAGCTCCGCAAAAAAATCCACTTGCTTCCTATGGAAAAATGGCCGAGAAATCGTTGGGGAAAGATTCAACTTCAGGTCATTGGGAATTAGGCGGATTTCAAAATGATTTTGAATTTCCAACTTACCCTGACGGATTTCCTGATAGTTTGATTGAAAAATTTATAAAGCAAACCGGTGTAAGAGGAATATTAGGTAATAAAGCAGCATCAGGAACAGAGATAATTGAGGAATTAGGTGACCGCCACGTTGAAACAGGCTACCCCATTGTTTATACTTCCGCCGATTCGGTATTCCAAATAGCCGCTCATGAAGATGTCATCCCGCTGGACAAATTATATGAAATATGTAAGATTACTCGTCACCAAATTTTAGTTGACCGGCACCGGTTAGGAAGAGTAATTGCTCGTCCTTTCATTACCGAAGAAGGAGTATATAAAAGGACAACAAACAGGAAAGACTATGCGGTTGATCCCCCAGGTAAAACAATTCTTAATGTATTATCAGATGAAGGGGTAAATACAATTGCAATAGGCAAAGTAAACGACTTATTCAACTATAACGGTATTAAGATAAGCGAACATACGAAATCCAATATTCAGGGGATCAAAAAAATTATTGAATATGCAGGCAATGTAAACGGGAGCTTCATTTTTGCGAACTTGGTGGATTTTGATGTATATTTCGGTCACAGAAATGATCCTGTTGGGTTTCATAACGCATTGAAAGAGTTCGATCATTATTTACCTGAAATTGTTGATGTAATAGATGAGACAGACGTATTGGTTTTAACTGCCGATCACGGCAACGACCCGACAACGCCGAGCACCGATCATAGCAGGGAATACGTTCCCTTGTTGGTTTTTAGAAAAGATAAAGAGGGCAATAATCTAGGAGTTCGCAATACATTTGCAGATGTAGCGCAAAGTGCAGCCCACTTTTTCAAAATTAATAATAGTCTCAAAGGGGAAAGTTTTTTATAGAATAATTTCGCTGATAATAATTTTTTGATATTATTCGTGCTCTTTGATGATTGATATAAAAACAGTAGGTTAGGGTACTTGAATTGGCATTTATATAATATTTTTATTACGCGGTTCTAAATTCCGTTTTGGTAAAAATATTTTTAATATGAAAATCATAAGCAAAATTAAAATTAAATTAGCGAGGTGGATTTGATTCTTGGAAAAGTTATCGGGACAGTTTGGTCTACGCGCAAAGACGAAAACCTTGTAGGGGCAAAGTTTTTAATAGTTCGTCAACTGGATCTCGATTATAAACCTCAAAATAATTTTGTAGTAGCAGTTGATTCTGTTGGAGCCGGAGTTAGTGAAATTGTTTTGGTTGCACAAGGGAGTTCGGCGCGCCAAACAATTATCACCAAAAACAAACCGGTAGACGCAGTTATTATGGCGATTGTTGATAAACTTGATATTTCAATCAAAGAAAAACTCGAAGAATTAATCGAGGAATAATGCAACTGGGAAAAGTAATCGGTACAATTTGGGCTACCAGGAAATATGAAACTCTAAAGAGTTACAAACTCCAATTCGTTCAACCGCTGAACGCCCATAAAGAAAATTTGGGTAAACCAATTATTGCTGTGGATACAATTGGCGCTGGCCCGGGTGAAATTATTTATTTTGTTACAGCCAGTGAAGCTGTAATACCGATGGAAGTTGATATGGCGCCGGTTGATGCCTCAATTGTGGGAATTGTTGATTCAATTTATTCCGAAAAAACGGGGAGAAACTAGTTTGAAGATTACTAAGCAATACACCAACCGCGAAAGTCAATCATTAGATAAGTATCTTCAAGAAATTGGTAAAGTAGATTTATTAACGCCTGATCAAGAAATTGATTTGGCAATTAAAATTAAAAAGGGAGATCAAAAAGCCCTTGAAATACTTGTAAAAGCCAATCTTCGTTTTGTTGTAAGTGTTGCAAAACAATATCAAAACCAGGGCCTTTCGTTAGGTGACTTGATTAATGAAGGGAATCTCGGTTTAATAAAAGCTGCTAAAAGATTTGATGAAACAAGGGGATTCAAATTTATTTCATACGCAGTTTGGTGGATTAGGCAGTCTATCCTACAGGCGCTGGCAGAACAATCCAGAATTGTAAGATTACCGCTAAACAGAGTAGGTGCACTCAACAAAATCGGTAAAGCATATAGTAATTTGGAACAGGAATTTGAACGAGAACCGAGCGCTAATGAATTAGCGCGCGAACTCGACATGGATATTAATGAAGTCGCCGATACACTCAAAATATCGGGGCGGCATGTTTCGATGGACGCTCCTTTTGCACAGGGAGAGGAGAACAGACTTCTTGATGTGCTTTTTAATGAACAGCAGCCGTCTCCCGATTGGACTCTTATGTCGGAGTCGTTAAAAAATGAAATTGAAAGAGCTCTTTCAACTTTGACAGAAAGAGAGGCGGAAGTAATAAAATTATATTTCGGCCTGAATAAAGAGCACTCTCTTACTCTTGAAGAAATAGGTGAAAAATTTAATCTTACAAGAGAAAGAGTGAGGCAGATAAAAGAGAAAGCTATAAGGAGATTGCGTCACGCATCCAGAAGTAAAAACTTAAGAACATATCTAGGTTAATTCTTTAACCAATGAACTTGCTTAAGTCTGTAAAAATTTTATTTTGGGGAATCGTCGTTGCATTAATTGCCAACGGTTGTTCCCCTTCTTCATCTGGTTCCAGATATAACAAGCCGCCTGAAAAAGAGAAAGAGGCCAAAACAAGTTCAGTTCGCTTCACTTCGGAAGGTGATACAACTAAAAGCGATAAAGTAGAGACAGGCAGTTATTATAACCGGCCTGAATTTGATGAACTCCCCGTTGAAGAAAACCCTGTTGACGCGAAAGAATTCATTAGGAAATACGAAAAGTTTGGTGAAATATCCGCGGCTCTAACTCCGCGTGAAAAGATATTGTTCGAAATTGTAAGGTTTCTCGATACTCCGTATAAATACGGTGGTAATTCTGAAAAGGGAATCGATTGTTCAGCTTTTACACAGCAAGTCTATGATAATACATTAGGAATAAAATTGCCCCGCAGTGCAAGCGAACAATATAAGGTTGGCGAAAAAATTTCTAATAAAACCTCACTTCAATTCGGTGATCTTATCTTTTTTGATACCCGTTCCAGTTCGTACCCAGGGCATGTAGGTATCTATATAGGTGAGGATATGTTCGTCCATGCAAGCCGTTCGCAGGGTGTTATTGTTTCGTCACTGAAAAGCAGCTATTACGCTGCTAGGTTTATAAGTGCAAGACGAGTGGAAAAAACACTTATCCCCAAAGAATAAAACTTACTTGTCATATTCTGCCGGTTCTTCTTCAGCTACTTTGCTCAATGCTTTTTTGAATTTATATTTGCTTCCCTTTTTTGCACGTTCTTCAATATATTCTTCTACCATCAATGCGGAAATTTTTTCTGCAAACGCAGTAGAAATTAATTGATTAATGGATATATTCTCTTTCTTTGCAAGGTCCCTAACTTTTCTATGCAAAGATTCAGGTATCCTAATATTAATTACACTCATTTTTTCTCCAATTATTTTGAGAAATTCTATGGGTGTTATTATTCGTTACAAATTGTCATTAATTATCATCTTCATTGAATTATCGGAATTTCATTTTTAATTTGTATATATAATTATTTGGGGAAAATATGCTTACGAATTTTTTCAAAATAGCTTACCGTAATTTGGTAAAGAGTGGAATTTATACATTTATTAACATTGCAGGATTTGCAATCGGGTTGGCGAGTTGCATTATCATTCTGTTGTTCGTGAATTATGAATTGAGTTATGATGATTTTTTTGAAACATCAGATGATATTTACAGGGTAACCGCACAAGGCACAATTGGAGGAAACGCGTTCAATCAAGCGGTTACGGCGCCGCCTATGGGAAAAGCTCTGATGGAAGATTATCCCGAAGTAGTAAAAGCAACCCGTATAATGCCCACTCCCAACATGCTGATAAGAAACGGAAAGATTATTTTTATAGAAAATAATTTCTTTTGGGCTGACTCACTTTTTTTCGAAGTATTTCCTTACAAATTAATTTCAGGTGATCCTACAACAGTTTTGGATGCGGACCATACAATTGTTTTAACACGAAAGCTGGCAATGAAATATTTCGGCAGACTTGATATCCTCGGCGAAGTAATGGAGTTCGAAGATTATACGCCTTACACTGTTACAGGTGTGTGCGAGGATATTCCCGGGAACAGCCATTTCAAATTTGATATGCTGGCTTCCATCAGCAGTCTTGGTTGGGACAAAAGCGACTTCTGGTTGAACCATACATTCTATACTTACATCCAGCTTCGACCGGGGTTCGATCCGGAAGAATTGGAATCAAAATTTCCAGCGATGATAAAAAAGTATATAGAACCCCAAATTAAACCTCTTATTGGGATGGATTTGGATAAATATTATGAAAACGGTGGATTCTTTGGTTATAAGCTGCAGCCTATCAGAGATATTCATCTCAAATCGAATATTGAATATGAAATTGGACCCAACGGTAACATAACATATATTTATATCTTCTCAATAATTGCAATATTTATTCTGGTTATTGCGTGCATTAATTTTATGAATCTTTCAACGGCAAGAGCAACTACGCGCGCTAGGGAAGTTGGCGTAAGAAAAGTTCTTGGTTCCAATACAATGCAGCTGCTTAGGCAATTTTTAACTGAATCGATAATCCTCACTACCATCGCCATGGTTTTTGCAATTATAGTGGTTTACATAGCTTTACCGTTTTTCAATGACGTTGCAGGTAAGAATTTTCATCTCGACTTATTCGGATCAATTTATGTAATACCTTTATTAATTTTAACAATACTAATTGTAGGAACGCTGGCCGGTGTTTATCCTGCATTTTATTTATCTTCATTTCAACCTGTAAGGGTATTGAAGACAACCTTAACTTCAAGCGGCAAAAGTTCATACCTTAGGAGTGGATTAGTAATCTTTCAATTCAGCATTTCTATTTTTTTATTCATTGCTACGTTTGTAATACAGAATCAACTTTATTTTGTACAGAATAAAAATCTAGGTTGGGATAAAGATAATTTATTAATGATAAAACGCGCTTGGGCCGTTGAAAATAACGAGGATGCATTTGTTGCGGAGTTGAAGAAAAATCCCAATGTTTTGAATGTCGCATCAAGCGGCAATATACCGGGGCAAGATTTCGGACAGTCAGTATTTCGCAAAGAAGGGGCTGCTCGTTCCGAACAAAGTCTACTTAGTGTTATGACTGTGAAATATGAATTTGCCAAGGCGTTCAAATTGCAGCTTATTAAAGGGAGATTTTTCTCCCGCGAATTTCCGAGTGACACAACCGCTGTTGTTGTAAACGAATCATTGGTTAAAATGATGGGAATTGAAAATCCTATCGGGGCTGATTTGATAATGCCGGGAGACACGGAGGAACATGATTACCATATGAAGATTATCGGTGTTGTGAAAGATTTCCATTTTGAATCGTTTCATCAAAAGATAAGACCGCTGGTGTTTTTCTTGCATAACAGGTGGCCTGCTTATATTGCGGTGAGAATTAGCCCGAACAATGTGAAAGAAACTATCGGGTACCTTGAATCAACATGGAAAAAATTTATTCCCGATAAACCTTTTGAATATTTCTTTATGGATGAAGATTTCGGAAAGTTATATGACAATGAAATTCGAACTTCAAAAATATTTACGGCTTTTTCAATACTTGCAATAGTAATTGCATGTCTCGGTTTGTTTGGGTTGGCTACATTCTCCACAATGACGCGCAGGAAGGAGATCGGTATCAGAAAAACATTGGGCGCTTCAATTCCGAGTATCGTAGTTATGTTTTCGATGCAGCTCGGTAAGTGGGTGCTTTTTGCAAACTTAATAGCTTGGCCTGTTGCCTATTTCTTTGCAGAAAAATGGCTGAGTAATTTCGAATATAAAGTGGATATTAAGTTAATGTCATTTATAATAGCCGGTTTATTGGCGTTTGTAATAGCAATTGTAACGGTGACTTATCAATCGCTTAAAGCAGCGCTGGCTAATCCTGTGAATAGTTTGAGGTATGAATAAAATAAAATTCAGACACCCAGTTTGTTCCCAATGGGAAAAGCCGGGTGTCTTAAAGCATTTTATAGATTTACCTTCCAGAAATTCAGCATTTTATTAAAGAGATGAATTCGTGCCGGTGCATCGGATATGCCGTGTTTGCGCATCGGGTAAATCATCATATCAAACATAATATTTTCTTTTATCAATTCATTTGAAAAAGCCCGGCTGTTTTGTATGTGAACATTGTCATCATAAGTGCCGTGAACCAGCATTAATTTACCACTCAAATCTTTTGCATGTTTTACAAGCGATGTCCTCTCATATCCATCGGGATTATCAACCGGACGTTTCATCACACACTCAGCCCACTTTACATCATAGTAACGCCAATCTGTTACGGGAGCAACCGAGATACCCGCTTTAAATTCTTTTGAATGAGTAAGCGCGAGCAATGTATAAGTTCCGCCGCCGCTCCATCCCCATATACCTATTCGATTTGAATCTACATAGGATTGTTTCTTAAGCCACTTTGTAACGGCGAGAAGATCATTCAACTCGATGTCTCCATACATCTCTTTTTTTATAGTCGATTCAAGAAGTTTACTTTTTGCAGCTGCGGCACGGTTATCAAAAGTGAAAACAATGAAATTATTATGCAATAATACCTGGTCGAAATAAATTGAATGAGCCCAACCGTTATTGTTCCAAGTATTAACTACTGTCTGAGCCGAAGGTCCGCCGTAAACATAGATAACAACGGGATATTTAATATTGGGATTAAAATTTTGCGGTTTACTTATTTGTCCTGGTATTTCGAAACCATCTTCGGTGGTCAGAGAGATAAATTCCGGGAATTGGAAATTGTACTTGTTGATTAAAACCTCACGCGGTAGGGAGATATTCTCAATCAGTTCTCCGCTGTTTTTGTGGAGAGCCAATGCCGGAGGTTTTGATATGTTTGAAAACGAATCGAAATAGTATTCAGTATCTTTGCTGAATGTTACGTTATGGCTTCCAACCTGGTTGGTTATACGCTTCATATCTGTTCCGTCAGATTTGATTTTGTAGAGATGAAGTTCGAGAGGGGATTTTTCACCCGATGTAAAATATATCCAATCATTTTTCTCATCCACCGAGGCCAACGCGGAAGCACCGTACATAGCGAAAGCTCCGAAGGGACGAAGTGACCATTCCCCCTTTGTAACCTGATTAAGCAATTCCCCGGAGGTTTCGTAACGGTAAATATGAGTATACCCGTCACGCTCCGAAATCCAAAGTAAATGATTCCCGTTTTTATAAAAATAAGGTTTGTAAACATGCAGCCATGCGCCGTCTGTTTCTTTAAGAATAAGTTTTACCGATCCATCTGCCGCAGCAACGCGCCATAAATTGATTTCATCCTGTGATCGGTTCATTGTTTGTACGCTTAAGATTTTACTCCCCGGTATCCAATCTACTCGAACAATATATTCATAAGAATCTGTTGTTAAATTCATCCAAACTTTATCGGTATCATTAACTGATATAATGCCGACTTTAACTTCCGGTGTCGGTTCGCCGACTTTCGGGTACCTCTGTTTTATTACATTGGGCTGATAAGGCTCAAAATCGGTATAGTATGCAATACTTACTTTGGAATCATCGCTTCTTAGGAATGCAATTGTTTGGGAATTATCGGACCACCAATATGCGGCATCTCGGTGTCCGTAAATCTCTTCCCAGTAAACCCAAGAGAACGTTCCGTTGATTATAGTATCCGAACCGTCATCGGTTAGTCGAATTTCTTTATCTTTTTCTATATCATAAATATAAAGATCGTTATCTCTAACAAATCCGACTTTCTTACCATCCGGGGCAAATGTGATTGCGATTTCTTTAAGGTCGTTTTCGGTAATTCTTTTGATATGTGCATTAGATAGGTTTAGAAGGTATAAGTCATTCTCTAACCTGAGAATTGCATAAGTTCCATCCACATTTATTGCGTTAGGAAAACCGACATTATGTTCAACATTATCGCCAAGAAAAAGTGATAGATTATTTTCAATCGTTTTAATATCGAGCAATTTTGTGCGGTCTCCGGTTGAAGGATCAATTATCTCGTAGGCTCTTTCATCAATCGGTTTTGTTTCATCATAAAGAAACGCGGTTCCGTCATTAAGCCAAAAAAAATAAGGAGTGTTTTCAATTAAGTTAGGCTCATCACCGAAAATCCAGTTGATTGTAACTGCTTCGGATGATTCTTGCTGTGCTGGTAATGTTATGAATGCAATGAAAAAAGCTAAGCAGAAATAACAGGCGAATATTTTCATAAATTGGTACTCCCCAAAAATAATTTTCCGTTAATCCATTTTAATAGAATGATTGGTCAAGCTCAAGGTATTTTTACTTCATTATATTTCCCGGAATATCTTATTAATGCCTTGTTGATTATTATTTGCATGCATCGATTTTTGCATTTGGAGCCGGGATCTCATTCCGTAATATTATTTATTTATTTTATATATTAAAGAGGTCAGCATGAAGAGGATGTGTTCTTTGATTATTATTTCCATACTTGTTCTAATGATTGGGGGTTGTTCAAATGACAGCGGCGGTCCTTCGGAGCCCGAAGAGGGAAGTATTAAAGTGCTTTTCATAGGGAACAGTTTCACTTATCACTATGATACTCCTGGGATATTCCGTGAACTTGCAGAATCTGCAGGTAAAAAGGTATTTGTTGTAGATAAATGTATCGGTAACGCCTCTCTTACATATCATTCAATGTACAGTCCTACAGTAGAAGCAATTTACGAAGAACAATGGGATTATGTCGTTTTACAGGAAGCTAATTATGGTATTATTTCACCGAATTCTAATTATGATGACAGGCCGGTTGAAATTTTGAGGAATTTTGTTTTGCAAAATAATCCCGATGCAAAAATTGTTTTTTATTTGGTTTGGGCGGATAGGGAAGGATACGGTGAATATGATTTTAATGAGCTGTCTCAGTATTTGAGAGACGGTACCAAAGTTATTGCCGATAGATATGATATGCTGATTGCACCGGTGGGGTGGGCATGGAAACATGTAATGAATGAATATCCGGATTTAAATTTGTACCAGTGGGATTATATGCACCCGAATTTGGCAGGAGCTTATTTACAGGCTTGTGTTTATTACTCAACAATCTTTAGAGAATCTTCGGTAGGAAATATATACAAAGGTGATTTACCGGAAGGGTATACCAGTTATTTCCAGCAAGTGGCCTCAGAAATTGTTTTGAATGAATTAGAATATTGGAATTTAATCGACTAATTTTCTTATCAAATTTCTGTTTTAACTTGTTTCCAGGTGATCAAACAAATTTTGATAAGCATCCAGCAGAACCGATTCTACTTCAACAAAAATTTCGAAATATGGTAGAAATTGTTTTTGAAAAATCCGGTTATCTATTTCGGTTTTACTAACTACTGCGTAAGCAGTCATATTCATAGTTGATTCCGATAGAAGCATGCCTGTCTGTTTATAAACATCCTGAATCGAATAACATTTTGAGATTTTCAACACTGTTTCATAATCAAGATTATTGGAGATACCTGTTGTAAGAATTGTCTCCCATGCCGTGTTCTGCAATTGTATACCCGGTATTATTGTGTTTTTATCATTTTCAGCTAAGCTGGATTTATTTATGATGTTTAAAGTGGCGGAATTGTTTGCATGAATACTTGTCAACAACTCTATGTTTGTTCTAATTTCCGCTTTAAGATTTACAAGCGCAGTTTCCGTTTTGGATTTGTTTGATTGATCTTCACGCCAATCGTTTGCCATAAATGCCAGCATTACACCAAGCACGATCGAAATAACTTCTATAATCAGACTTTGCACAGGGAATTTTCGTTCCCGAACCTTTTTTGATTTTTCGCTTTCACTTTTCATTACCGCTCCGGTTAATTATTATATTTATGAAAGATAACAATTCTTCTCGAAATATTATCTAATTTCATATCGTTCTGAATTTGAATGGAAAATAACCGGTTATAATGGTAATTGGCAGAGCCGGTTATTAAGGGTTATAAAGCAAAATTATCAAACCAATTGAAATTAAGATACCTTTGCCGTAATTTAGACTATCATATCAAAACACTTCATTAAAATTATGGGAGTTCAAAATGGATTACAGAATTGAAACCGATACCATGGGCGAAATGAAAGTGCCGAAGGATAAATACTATGGCGCACAGACAGCCCGCTCATTGATGAATTTTAAGATAGGCGGAGAAAGATTTCCAGCAGAGATGATTAGGGCTTTAGGAATTGTTAAAAAAGCAGCTGCATTAACAAACAAAGAGTTAGGAGTATTAGCTGCTGAAAATGCCGACTTGGTTGTTAAAGCTGCCGACGAAGTTATCGAAGGTAAATTGAATGATCATTTCCCATTGGTAATTTGGCAGACAGGAAGCGGAACCCAAACCAACATGAACACAAATGAAGTTATTTCGAACCGCGCTATTGAGATGGTTGGCGGTGAGATGGGGAGCAAAAAACCGATTCATCCTAATGATGACGTTAACAAAGCGCAGTCGACTAATGATGCTTTCCCAACTGCAATACATGTTGCCGTTGTGGAAGAAATTCATCGCCGCTTAATTCCGATGGTTACTAAATTACGCGACGCTCTTGCAGCTAAATCAGATGAATTTAAAGACATTATTAAAATCGGTCGTACACATTTGATGGATGCTACTCCTTTAACGCTTGGTCATGAGTTCGGCGGGTACGCTCAACAATTAACAAACGGACTTGCAAGAATAGACGACGGCCTTAAAAGATTATATCAATTAGCTCTCGGTGGAACGGCAGTAGGTTCGGGATTAAATACCAAATTGGGTTACGATGAAAAGGTAGCTGCAAAGATTGCAGAATTAACAGGCAAACCTTTTGTAACAGCTCCAAATAAATATGAAGCATTGGCAGGTAAAGATGCTTTAGTGGAATTCCACGGTGTTCTGAAAACATTAGCCGCTTCGTTGACCAAGATAGCAAATGATATCAGGTGGTTAGGCTCTGGCCCGCGTTGCGGAATCGGTGAAATTTCACTCCCGGAAAATGAACCCGGTAGTTCGATAATGCCAGGTAAAGTTAACCCTACACAATGTGAGGCAATGCTGATGGTGTGCGCTAAAGTATTTGGTAATGATGTAACGGTTAATATCGGCGGCGCCGGAGGTAATTTCGAATTGAATGTTTACATGCCTTTAATTTGCTTCGATACACTTCATTCAATTCGCATTTTGTCGGATGCTTGTGAAAGCCTATGCGATAATTGTGTCGTTGGTATTACCGCCAACAAAGACAATATTAAAAAGCATTTAACAAATTCATTGATGCTTGTTACCGCATTAAATCCTGTAATCGGATATGATAATGCAGCTAAGGTTGCAAAAAAAGCTCATAAAGAAGGAACTACTTTGAAAGAAGCCGTTCTTGCGTTAGGTTTACTTGACGAGACAAAATTTGATGAAGCTGTTCGTCCAGAAAAAATGATAGGACCTAAAAAATAATATTCAGTAATTAATGTAAAATTTTTTAAAAATATTATTAATGTTTATTATAGATGGGAGTGCATATTGGGTGCTCCCTCTTTAATTCTAATCTGGATTTCGTAAGCGGTACTCTTGTCACTTCGATTTTGAAAGAGGATTTTTCGGTATTGTATTGGTGATGATGAAAATTATGACCCTGTAAATTGTAATCTCAACTTTCAAGAGGTGGTTTAAAAATTCAATTAATTAGCAAAATTCTTTCTAGCCAAGCCGCTATTCATGAGTGAGGAACTTCGATTGGGATAATTTGTGTTGAAAGATTAAACTAAAATTTAAGGAGAATTAAATGGAAGAACCGAAGATAGCTCAAAAATCTCCCTATGTTGAAAAATTACAACCTGGTAAATATGCATGGTGCGCATGCGGTCATTCAAATAAACAACCATATTGCGACGGTACACACCGCGGTACCGAATTTAAACCTGTAATTGAAGAGATTACTGAAGAGAAAACCATTGCTTGGTGCGGATGTAAAAAAACGAACAATAAGCCCTACTGCGACGGTACACACTCAAAATTGTAATTTACAGTTGGAAATTAATCTTATTAGGCGGAGTGAGCGCTCCGCCTTTTTATTAATTTAAGATTTTAAAATTATTGTGTTGCAGCCTCCATAAAAAATTTCCCAGGTCATTTCAATTGAATTGGAGTTTGAAATCGGTGAAATTGCACCGTCTGATTGAAAAGTTAATGAATTACGAAAAAGCATATTTCGAATTAAAAAAGTACTCCGTGCTGCTCAAAAAATCTTTATCTTTGTAGTTAATTTTTCAAATTATTCCCAAGTAAAGTATGGATGAATTTAACGGGATTATTTCCCTTCTGGTAGCGTGTATAGAATTTGGCCTTCTTGTCAATCTGCTGATCTTTGCCGAAAAGAACAGAACCAACATTTTAATAATGCTGTTGTGCGGTTTATTACTTCTCTATCAAATATTGGATTTTTCATTTTGTTTTGCAGGTGTAGAATCTCCATTTCTTATTTACATTGCACTTTTAAGTTTTATATTTCAGCCGTCGCTGGCATTATTTATTGTTTTTATTTATAATAAAATTGTCTCAAAAATATTATGGCTTTGCTTTGTTCCGGCTATATTTATTTTATTCAATTTAATGTTTGCAATAAATGAAATTAATATAATCGGGTGTAACTTCTTTAATGCGGAATATACTTACCCTTCTGCAAATTTATTTGGAGTTTTTTATTTCTTCCCTCTGAGTATCATGCTGGTTTTCCTATTAATAAAATTATTTAATGAACCCGATCCAAAAGAATGGAGGATTAAAATATTTTTATTGACTGGCTACGGGGTAGTATTATTTCTCGGGTTAATTATAGTAATTTTTATTCCCGGGGCAGGAGATTCTTATGAGGGGATATTCAGTAAACTCTCGGTTTTTCCGGCAATTTCATTTGCGTTACTCGCATTGAAAAACAGGATTAGTGTAACAAACAATGGAGAATAGTCTTGTTGGAAGTAATACTTAATATTTATCTTATTATCGAAAATGGAATGGTTGTAGGGTTCAAGGCAAAGTCTTACAAGCAAGAAGGGGACGATTACGATAAAATACAATTTTTAAAGGAGCGGGCTGCTGGTGATTTCGAATCGGCGGTAAAATTTGATGCACCTCAAAACGAACGAGGCAAATTTATGAAATATAGCATGTTCGCAAAATTTGAAAAGCAGGGGATGCATTTTCAATTATTTGAAGAAATATTCCGTACATGCGGTGTTCCTGAAAATCCGCTGATATGTGTTACACCGGTTGTTGACGGCGAGGTTTTTAACCAATAAAACAAGCGAAATTTGTAAATAAATGAGGTTTTCTATGTCTAGTTCAATTGCTGATTTACAAGAAAAATGTATTAACACATTAAGACTTTTAGCCGTAGACGGCGTTCAAAAAGCGAATTCGGGACACCCCGGCATGCCTATGGGATGCGCACCTATTGCCTACCTTTTGTATGCAAAAATAATGAAACATAATCCTGCTAATCCCAAATGGTTTAACAGAGATCGGTTTGTTTTATCAGCCGGGCATGGGAGTATGTTGTTATATAGCTCACTTAATTTATCAGGTTACAATGTATCGTTGGACGACTTAAAAAATTTCAGACAATGGGGAAGTATAACACCGGGGCATCCGGAATTCGGATTAACACCGGGTGTTGAAACTACTACAGGTCCCCTTGGTCAAGGATTTTCGAACGCCGTTGGAATGTCTGTTGCATCTAAATTTTTAGCAGCAAAATTCAATAAGGAAAATTTTAACCTGATAGATCATTACATCTATGTAATAGCCGGTGACGGTGATCTGATGGAAGGAGTAACGCATGAAACAGCTTCCTACGCAGCTCACAATAAACTGGATAATCTGATAGTCTTTTATGATAATAACAACATCACTATCGACGGTAAATTATCCCTTTCAATGTCGGAGGATGTAGGTAAAAGATATGAAGCTTACGGATGGCATGTACAGCATGTAACGGATGTTAACGATCTTAACGCGCTCGAAAAAGCCGTTAATAATGCGAAGAATGAGAAATCCAAACCATCGATAATTATTACTGATACACACATCGGATTCGGCAGTCCTAATAAACAGGGTACGGCTTCAGTTCATGGATCACCGTTGGGGGAAGAAGAAGTTAAACTGACTAAAAAGAATTTGGGCTGGCACCAAGATAAAACATTTTATATACCGGATGATGTATCGGGAGAATTTGCAAAAGTAAAATCAACTGGAATAAATTACGAAGCTGAATGGCAGAAATTATTTGACGAGTACTCAACCAAATATCCCGATAATGCAAAGTTGTTTAATAACGTAATGGAAGGGGAGTTTGGTGACGGTTGGAAAGAAAAGCTGCCGAAATATTTAGACTATTCCGAGAAGGCGGCCACACGCGCTATATCGGGCAAAGTGCTTAATGCAATAGCAGAATCATTACCTACATTGCTGGGAGGTTCTGCCGACCTTGCGCCATCAAACAACACTTACTTGAAAAATTACAACGACTTTTCACCGGCCGATTATTCCGGGCGTAATTTTCATTTTGGTATTAGAGAACATGCGATGGGTGCAATTCTTAACGGGATGGCTTTATACGGCGGACTAATTCCCTACGGCGGAACATTCATGATTTTTTCCGATTATATGCGCCCGACAATTCGTTTGGCTGCTCTTAGTGAAATTCGCCCTATTTATGTTTTTACTCATGATAGTATTGGGTTGGGTGAAGACGGCCCTACACATCAACCGGTTGAACAGATGGCCTCTTTGCGCGCGATACCGGGATTGATCAATATTCGCCCTGCAGACGCCAACGAAACTGTGTTTGCATGGAAAGCCGCTATCGAAAACAGGAAAGGGCCTGTTGCGCTTGCGCTTACTCGTCAAGGTTTACCTGTAATCGATAGAACAAAATATGCCCCCGCCGAGGGGACCCTTAAAGGCGCTTATGTTTTGAAAGATTCGCATGGTACTCCTGATTTGATTTTGATTGCTTCCGGTTCGGAGGTATCACTTGCTCTCTCAGCCGCTGATGAATTAGATAAAAAAGAGATTAATACTAGAGTAGTAAGTTTCCCGAGTTGGGAGTTGTTCGAAATGCAGGGCGATGATTATAAAGAATCGGTTCTTCCTAAAAATGTAAAAGCCAGATTAGTAATTGAAGCCGGCATCAAGCAAGGATGGGAAAAATATATAGGCGATGAAGGGAAAGCTATTACTATTGATAAATTCGGAGCCTCTGCCCCTGCCAAAATCTTATTTGAAAAATACGGTTTTACGGTAGAAAATGTTGTAGCGAAAGGATTAGAATTAATAAAGCAGTTGCAGAGTTAGTTGTATTTTTTGTAACCCACGACTTAGACTACCTGATGATACACGAGTTGTGGGTTACTTTTATAACAAGTATTTAATAAGTACAAATCCGCCGATCAATAAAACCGTAAAGGCCAGTGCAAGCCAATTAAAATACTTATCAATAAAAACTTTTATTTGTTCGCCGTATTTCCAAAGCAGAAAAGTAACAAAAAAGAATCTGCCCGCACGCCCAATTATAGAAGCAATTGTGAATAAAAAGAAATTAATTTCAAAAGCTCCCCCTGTAATTGTGAAGACTTTATAGGGTATGGGGGTGAATCCGGCCGTGAATATTATCCAGAAATTCCATTGATCATATAAAGCTTTTACGTTGAAGAATATCTTTTCTGTAAATCCGGGAATCGAGTTGAAGAAAAAAAGAGCAAGTGATGAGAAACTTCCGTCGGTGTTCCACCATGCAAAGTGACCTATACTGTATCCAAGAAATGCACCGGCAACCGATGCTGCTGTGCAGTAAGCAGCAAATTTGAATGCATGCTTTCTTGCTCCTAAAACAAGAGCGATCAAGAGTACATCGGGGGGAACGATAAAAAATGAAGCTTCGGCAAATGAAACTAATACAAGCGCGAGTAATCCGTAGGGTGTTTCGGACCAATGTAAAACCCAATCGTACAATTTTCTGAAATATTTCATACTTGGAGTATCGGTAGTTAATTGATTGGCAATAATAACAAAAATTTTAACGTTTATGAAAGGAATTATGCAATGCTAGTATATGTTTCTTAAATTGAAGTTTGAGTGATATATAAGTTGCTTTTAATCTCCGCCTAAAGTAAATTGCGCAAAATTTTTAACAGGAGGATAGATGCCGATACTCAAGGATTTCAAAACCATCCCGGAACTTTTCTATTTTATTACAAGAGAATTCGGAAAAGGTAAAGAAAGACCGGCGCTTAAACACAAAGTTGACGACCAATTTGTTGGAATTACCTACGATCAGTTTTATGAAGAAACTGAAAATCTTGCTCTCGGTTTAAATGCCTTAGGAGTTAAACGGGGAGATAAAGTTGCTATGATTTCCGAGAACAGACCCAAATGGGCTTTTACCGATTTGGCTATTCTAGGACTCGGGGCTGTTAATGTTCCGCTTTATCCAATTTCAACTTCGGAAACAATTGAGTTTATTCTTGACAATTCGGAATCTGTTGGGGTTATTGTTTCAAACAAATTTCAACTTAACAAAGTGTTGAAGGTAATCAAAAAATTGAAAACCGTTAAATTCATAGTTGTTATGAATGATGGCGATACCGGGGAAGAAAAAAATGTGTATGGCTTCAGTACCGTACAAAGTATGGGCAAAAAAATCAAACAAGGAAATCCATCTGCTTTTAAAGAAAGTATAGAGTTATGTCAAGAAGATGAATTATGTACAATTATTTATACTTCGGGAACTACAGGCGAGCCCAAAGGAGTAATGCTTACTCATAAGAACATAGTCTCTAATGTTAAAGCAGCTCATGAGATTTTTGATATAGGTCCAACTGATATTTTTCTCTCCTTCCTTCCTTTATCTCATATCTTTGAAAGAATGGCAGGTTACTATACTGCGTTATCTTCAGGCGGGCAGATTTGCTATGCGGAAAGTATCGAAAAAGTGGGTCCCAACATGGAGGAAATAAAACCGACCATTATCACATCGGTACCAAGATTATTTGAAAGAATCTATTCCAAGATTAAACGTAATGTAGAAAGTCAACCGGAGAAAAAACAGAAGATTTTCAACTGGGCAGTGGAAATTGGTAAAGAATATGTTGCTGCCAAAAAAGCAGGCGAAAGTATTCCGTTAATGCTCACGGCAAAACATAAACTCGCCGATAAATTGGTTTTCAAAAAGCTCCGCGAAAAAACCGGCGGGCGATTGCGGTTTTTTATTTCTGGAGGAGCTGCACTTGCAAGAGAATTGGGGCAATTTTTCGAGGCAATAGGTATTTTAATCGTGGAAGGTTATGGCCTTACAGAATCATCACCGGTAATATCTGCAAATAGACTAAACGACTATAAATTCGGTTCTGTTGGTAAACCGATTCCAGGGGTAGAAGTTAAAATTGCTAAAGACGGTGAGATACTTGCTTACGGTCCCAATATTATGCAGGGTTACTACAAAAACAAAAAAGAAACCGAAGCTGTATTAAAAGACGGGTGGCTTCACACCGGTGATTTGGGCGTATTTGATGCCGAAGGTTTTCTAATTATAACCGATAGGAAAAAACATCTCTTTAAAACATCCGGAGGTAAATATATTGCCCCCACACCTATCGAAAATCTTTTCCTAGGCAGCAAATATATTGAACAATTTGTACTTATCGGCGACCGTAGAATGTTTCTAAGCGCATTAATAGTTCCCGACTATGAAGCCGTAAAGGAATATGCTGATGCTAACAGAATTCCATATACCGATGTGAAAGAATTGGTTAAGTTAAAACAGATTTACGAATTGCTTGAGAAAGACCTCTCGCAATTCCAAAAGAAATTAGCCAATTACGAGAGAGTAAGAAAGTTTGCTATACTCGAAACCCCGTTTTCTATTGAAGGAGGTGAATTGACTCCTTCTATGAAAGTAAAAAGAAAAGTAATTGAAGAAAGATACAGCCATTTAATTGATGATATGTATAAAGGAATGGATATATAACTAGATTGTTTGATGCGGATTTTAAAAATATTTTTAAACCCGGAATTCATAAAATGTTTTCCGGGTTTTTATTATTATTTTCTAAATTCCGGCGAATCTGTTAAATTGATTTGGCATAGTGTCATTTTATTCTTAACTTTGAAAAAGAAGGCTGAATAAAATATGTATTGGCACGGGATAAACCGTTAAATTCTGCCTGGCAGTGTACTACGATTAATTTCTCTAATCATTAATTCACTTCATTGTCGGTCCAAATAATTTCGATGCTTGCATATGAAAAAACTTTGTTGGTTTATTATAAGTTATTTTGCCGCGGTATTTTGAAAATCTGAATTAGTATTTTGTTTAACAAAAAAGAGAGTTGTTTTATGACACAAGCAAAAGAAGGTGATGTTGTAAAAGTCCATTATACAGGTAAGCTTGATAATGGCGAAGTTTTTGATACTTCAGATAATAGAGAACCGTTATCATTTACTATTGGGAAAAATGAAGTTATTCCCGGGTTTGAAGATGGTGTTAAAGGATTAAAAGTGGGCCAATCGAAAACAGTGAAAATCGAATCCGACCAAGCTTATGGCCCTCGCCGTGAAGAGATGTTATATAAGGTTGATAAAGATAAATTTCCCCCTGATGTGGAATTGAAAATTGGGGATTCATTTAAAATAGGGCAGGAACAAGGCAACCCTACAATAGTTTCTATTACCGAGATTTCCGAAAATGAAGTTATTCTGGATGCCAACCATCCATTAGCAGGCAAAGACCTCACATTCGATATTCAACTTATTGAAATTGGCTGATAAACTATTCAACTAAATCTTATTAAAGCCCGTTCTGAGATCATTTCATTACGGGTTTTATTATTATCGGTTGATTTAGATCGGAAGAAAAAATTCTTATATTTACAACTTATCTTGAACGATTCACAGGAATATTAATGAAAGAAAAGATACTCGTTACGTCTGCATTGCCTTATGCCAACGGTCCAATTCATCTTGGTCATCTTAGCGGGGCATATCTTCCCGCAGATATTTATGTCAGGTATCAGCGTCTCAAAGGTGCCGATATTGTTTACATCTGCGGTTCCGATGAACACGGCGTGCCGATAACAATTACAGCAGATAAGGAAAAAGTTAAACCCCAGGATATTATAGATAGGTATCATGAAATAAATAAGAGAGCATTTCAAAAATTCGGGATGAATTTTGATATTTATTCACGTACAAGCATTCCTATTCATCACGAAACCGCCAGTGAGTTCTTTTCAACTTTTCACGCCGAGGGTCTACTTAAAGAATCTAGATCAATGCAGTTTTACGATAACAAGGCTAAGATGTTTTTACCTGATAGATATGTTGAAGGAACATGCCCCAGATGCGGATATGAAGAAGCCAGAAGCGATGAATGTGAAAAATGCGGCTCATTATACGATCCTAGTGAATTAAAAAACCCGAAGAGTAAAATAAGCGGTGAAACTCCTGAACTAAAGGAAACTTCTCATTGGTATTTCCCCCTAGGCAGCTACCAGGACCGCCTTGAAAAATATATTGACGAAATGGATAAGAATTACGGATGGAAAGAGAATGTACTTCAATACTGCCGCGGATGGTTTAAAGAGGGGTTAAAAGACCGCGCAGTTACAAGGGATTTGGATTGGGGCGTTAAAGTACCTCTTGAAAACGCAAACGGTAAAGTTCTTTACGTTTGGTTTGAGGCTGTACTTGGATATATTTCCGCAACAAAAGAATTATCCAAGTTGAGAAATGACCCTGATTTGTGGAGAAAATATTGGCAGGATGAAAATACAAAATACGTTGCTTTCATAGGCAAAGATAATGTTGTATTTCATACGATTGTTTTTCCGGCAATGTTGATGGCTTGGAATGATGCCAACAAAACGAAATATGTTTTGCCGCAGAATGTTCCTGCAAACGAGTTCCTTAATTTTGAAGGCAAAAAATTTTCCAAATCACGTGGTTGGGGAATTGATGTGATCGATTTTTTAAATATTTTCCCTGCCGATCCTTTGAGATACACTCTTGCGGCTAACTTGCCGGAGAATAAAGATACCGACTTTTACTGGAAAGAATTCCAATCAAAAAACAATGATGAGTTGGCTGATATATTGGGGAATTTTGTAAACCGGACATTTACTTTCGCTTTCAAACACTTTGAAGGGAAAGTTCCTACAAGAGGAAATCTTGAAGAAATTGACGTCAACATGCTGAAATTGATAGAGAGTTACCCGAAAAAAGTAGGGAACTTAATCGAACGTTATAAACTGAAAGACGCCGTTTTTGAAATGATGAGCCTCGCGCGCGACGGGAATAAATATTTTAACGATTCCGAACCTTGGAAATCGGTGAAGACAAGCAAAGACAGATGCGCTACTACTATCAACATCTGTCTGCAAACTATCTATACTTTGGCTGAATTATTTTCGCCCGTAATTCCAGGATCAGCTGATAGAATTTTCGAAATGTTAAATTCGGAAAGGACGGATTGGTTTAGTTGCGGTAAAGATAATCTGCACAACGGGCATCAGCTCAATCAACCTGTTATCCTCTTTACGAAAATTGAAGATAAAGACATTGAAGCGCAGATTAACAAACTTGGTATTCCGGAAGGAGCCGAGCCCTTAAAATTTGCTGATGAAATAACCATTGATGATTTCGTAAAAATTGATCTTCGCGTTGCAAAAGTATTGAAAGCTGAAAATATAAGTAAAAGTGAAAAGTTATTAAAATTGCAGATTGAAATCGGCGGTCAGGAAAGACAACTTGTAGCCGGGGTGGCAAAAAGTTACAAACCGGAAGAGTTGGTTGGGAAAAAGATTATTGTTGTGGCAAATCTTAAAAAAGCAAAACTTTTTGGAGTTGAATCTCAGGGAATGTTGATGGCTGCTGAAAATGCCGAAGGAGTACATAAAGTAATTATTGTTGACGATTCCGTCAATACTGGAACAAAAGTTAAATAACTTCAAATAAATTCATTCATATCCCGAAGGTAGGGTGATTTCAACTCTACCGTTCTTCTTTATTATGAGAAAATCTAAAGCACTGCGTAATAGAAGTATTGTATTAACAGATAAAGAATACAAAGAGTATTCCACAAGATTAGTAAAACTTGCTGCTGCAGCAGGCCTTCACGATATTATTAATAAAACTATCAACCAGGATATTAATGAAGCTCTCGATTTTCTCCCTGAAAAATTTGTCGATTTACTTTTTTTAGATCCCCCTTATAATTTAACAAAGTCATTCAATTCAACAAAGTTCAGTAAAAAATCGATTCAAGAATATGCCGGCTGGATAGAAGCTTTTATTAAGAAGATGATTCCTTTACTTAAACCTACTGCATCAATTTATTTTTGCGGTGATTGGTGTACTTCCACTTCGGCTCATCTGGTATTATCCAAATATTTTGTTGTGAGGAATAGAATAACATGGGAGCGTGAAAAGGGGAGAGGTGCTAAAAGAAATTGGAAAAATAATTCCGAAGATATCTGGTTCTGTACATTATCAAATGAATATATTTTCAACCTCGACGCCGTTAAGCAGAAAAAGAAAGTTATTGCTCCATACAGGACTCAAGATGGGGCTCCAAAAGATTGGTACGAGGATGAAATAGGCAATTTCAGGTTAACACATCCGTCTAATATTTGGACCGATATTTCGATCCCATTCTGGTCGATGCCCGAAAATACTGAGCACCCTACTCAAAAACCCGAGAAACTTCTGGCAAAATTGATTTTAGCAAGCACCAATCCGGGGCAGATAGTATTCGATCCGTTTCTGGGTTCAGGCACTTCTTCCGTTGCTGCAAAAAAATTAGATCGGAAGTATGTGGGAATAGAAATAGACAAAAAGTACTCCTGTTTAGCTGAAAAAAGACTTGATGCTGTTGAAAGTGAAAAAAAAATTCAAGGTTATTTCGACGGCGTTTTTTGGGAAAGAAATATCCTTTCTAAAATTTTAAATGGGAAGAAAAATTAAGTTTCGGTTGTATAAGACTCTGTTTAGCAATATAAAACAGATTTATATAGTTTAGTATTACCTTGATTTTCAGTCATTGTATATATAAAATAATAAGTTAAATTTTTACTGAATAAGGAGGAAATATCCTAATGCGTTCACTCATCGTTTCTTTATTGTTTGTTGTTATAAGCTTTCTTTTTTATTCATGTGCCTCTGCACCTGCTAAAATTGTTGTGGCTAAATATGGCGACAATGAAATAACGCTGGATGAATTTCATGAAGTATACAACAAATCCGCCGGAACAGCTGACAAGTCGGAGCAGAATTCATTCGATAATATGAAAAATTTTTTGGATCTGTATGTGAATTTCAAAATGAAATTGAGAGATGCTTTTGTTAGAGGTCTGGATACCGATCCCGATATAATTAATGAATTGACTAGTTATAAAATGCAGATCGGTAAAACATACATTTTCGAAAAAGATCTAATCAATCCCGGTATACACCAACTTTACGAAAGAAGAAAAAATGAATTTAGGGTAAGTCATTTAATGGTGAGCACCGATTCACTTTCCCCTGCGGCTGCGGAAATATTTGCAAAAGAATTGATCGCAAGAATCCAAAAAGGGGAAAAATTTGAAGACCTTGTGAAATTATACTCCGATGATACCGCATCTAAAAACAAAGGTGGAGATATTTATTATTTCACTGCGGGGCAATTTTTACCTGAATTCGACATTGCAATATACAATACGCCGGTTGGTGAAATATACCCTGCACCGATTAGAAGCAGAGGAGGATATCATATTGTTAAAGTTACTGAGAAGAGAGAAAGAGTACCCGAAATTAGAGCGCGCCATATTCTTGTAAGAACAATAAGGAATGAAGAAACAGGTTTAGTGGATACGGCCGAAGCATTTGTAAAAATAACAAAAATATTGGATGAGATTAATAACGGTAAAGATTTTGCAAAAGCGGCGGAAGAATATTCCGATGATAAAGCGTCGGCTGTTAAGGGGGGAGATTTAGGATTCTTTTCAAGGCGCAGAACAGTAAAAGAATTTGATGAGGTGGCATATAATCTTGATATAAATGAAATCTCCGGAATTGTGAGAACTCAATTCGGTTACCATATTATTCAATTGCTGGAAAAGAGACCTATTCCTTCATTCGAGCAAGAAGAGGATGAACTGAAGAAATTGTACAATAAAAATCTATATCACCTCGATTACAATAATTACGTGGAAAATTTAAAGCAGGAATTTAATTTTGTGTTGAACGAGCCCTCTAAGGAATACATTTTAGGACTTGCCGATTCAATTGTTATCGGGAAAGACTATTTTGAAAGTGATTTCCAAAAAGAGGCGGGCAAAGTAAGATTGTTCACAATTAACAACAGGGAATTCATTTTTGATGATATGATGTATAAGTTTATCAATGAACAGAAATTGGATAATAAATTATTGGATGGAAGACTCTATGACGCATTGGTAAAAAGTTTCAGCGAGGAAATCCTTTTTGATATGAAATCGGTAAACCTTGATAAAGATGATCCCCATTTTGCCAAGCTGATGGAAGATTACCAAAACGGAATTTTGATATTCAAGCTGCATGAAGATGAAGTATGGGGAAAGGTAAGCGGTGATGAATCCGTATTACTGGATTATTACAAAGAGCATAGAAACGAATTTACGTGGGATAGAAAAGTTAGTTTCAGTGAAATAATGACAAGGAAAGATTCTCTTGCAACAAAATATTATGAGATGTTGAAAGAAGGCATTCTCTTCGATTCACTAGCTGCAAAATACACTGAAAGAAAAGGATTTAAAGAAAAGGCTGGTAGATGGGAATTAATGGAAGTCGGGAATAACCGGCTGGCCGTTAAAGCGAGCACTTTGAAACCTGGAGAGTTTTCGGAACCGTTTAATATTGACGGTGCCTGGTCAATCATTAGATTGAATTCGGTTATTACATCTACGCTTAAAACATTTGAAGAAGCTAAACCTGAAATTGCTACTATACTTCAAGAATCTGAAAGTAAACGATTGGAAAATGAGTATATTGATAAACTCAAAGAGCGTTATCACCCGGAAATATATTATGATGCACTTAAAAATATTTCGAACTAAAAAGTTTATAATACCGGTTTTTCTTTTTCTAATTCTTATCGGATGCGAAAAAGAGAAAGTTGAAAATGGATTTATAGCCGAGGTTAACGGCGTAGGATTAACTAACACAGCACTTAAAGAGGCGCTGGAATCCGATTATTTTAATAAAAAACACCAGGTTGAATATATCAGACAATGGATTGAAACCGAACTTCTCTATCAAGAAGCAATTGATAAAGATATTCTGGATGCTACCGACTATCGCAATATTTTGGAAAGGAATAAAAAAGAGCTGGCGGCAGCATATTTGCTAAAGGATTATTTCGATGACTTTTCGTATGATTTCGGTACACGGGAATTAAAAAGTTATTTTAACAAATATATAAGTGATTTTAAGATTTTTGATGATGCTTATGTAATTAATAAAATACGATTTACTGATGAAGGCAGGGCTATCCTGTTTCGCTACACTCTAATTGAGAGTGATTGGGAAAAAGCTATTGGTGTTTTCAAAGGGGACCAATCAATTATAAGCAGCAAGACGAAACAACTAATTTATAAATACCAGGTTCAACCGTTACTGTTATTCAGAATTGTTAAAAATCTCCTTCCCGGGGAAGTAAGTATTGTATTAGAAACGGAACCTGGTGTGTTTAGTGTTGTTCAATTGGTGAAATTTTTAGAAAAAAACAGCTTCCCTGATTATGAATATGTGGAAGATTTGGTTAAAGAACGATACGCAAATATTAAGAAGACTCAAATGTATCGTAGCTTGATAGACGAATTATTCGCTAAATATAATGTAAAATTTAATAAGGATGTTGAATGAGAAAAACCATAATATTTTTATCGTTTCTATTTACGTCGATTATCTCCGGTCAGGAAGTTCTTGATAAAGTTGTTGCTGTTGTTGATAACGAAGTTATTTTAAAATCCGAACTAGATTATCAGGTAAATTATGTATCCGCTCAGCGTAAACTCGATCCCAATGACCCCGAATTGCGGAAACAATTATTGACTTCATTAATAGAAGAAAAACTTTTATATGCTCAGGCAGAGCTCGATTCGATAATTGTTCAAGAAACTGAAGTCGATCGTCAACTTGATAATCAAATAAATTTCTTCATAACTCAATACGGGTCTAGGGAAAGACTTGAACAAATTTACGGGATGAGTATTGAAAAGATTCGCCGTGAATTGCGCGATGATGTGAGGAAAAATTTGATGGGACAAATGGTCCAAAGTAAGAAATTTGGAGATGTTGAAGTGACCCGCAGGGAGGTATCGGAATTTTACGAAGTATATAAAGATTCTCTTGGATTAATACCGGAAAAATATAAGATTGCTCATATTTTCCTGAACCCTAAAGCTAGTGAGAAACTTAAAGAAAAAGCCCGTAAGTTTGCAGCTTCTCTGATTGATTCGATTAAAATGGGAATCGATTTCGGGGAATTGGCCAAAAAGTATTCGGGTGATCCGGGAAGCGCTGCATCGGGGGGCGATTTAGGATACGTAAAGAAAGGTGTTTTTTATCCTGAGTTTGAAGCTGCCGCTTTCGCCCTGGAAAAAGGAGAATTATCGGGCCTTGTTGAATCACCTGTCGGTTTTCATATTATTGAATTGCTTGATAGAAGAGGAGAGGCAATTAATGCGAGGCATATTCTTATAAAAGTGAAAAGTGATGATGAAGGGGATTTAAATGCTATCGAACTCCTTACCGAAATTAGAGATAGCATTATTAACGAAGTTAACACATTCGCATACTATGCGGCAAAATACAGCGACGATCAAAACTCTGCACGAAGCGGGGGCGTTATTGGAACTTTCGAAACAGCACAATTGGATAAACCGTTGCTCGACCAGGTATATAAATTGAAAGAAGGGGAAATCGGATTCCCCAAACGATTACAGGTAGATGCCGGCAGTTACGGATTCCATATTTTGAAATTGATTGAAAGAATACCCGAACATAAGCCGAGTATTGAAACCGATTATGATGAATTGAAAAAATTGGCGGAATATAGTAAAAAAGAAAAACTTTATCGTAGATGGATGGATGAATTAAAAACCTCCATCTATTGGGAAATAAAATCATAGGTTATTTATATTGAGAAAAGATAAACCCGCAGCGGGTGATATTGAGCTAGTTGAAAAATTAAGCGATTCGATTAAACAGATCAAAAATGAGATCGGTAAAGTAATTGTAGGACAAGATCAAATTATTGATGATCTGCTCGTAAGTTTATTCTCACGGGGGCATTGCCTTTTAATAGGTGTCCCCGGTCTTGCCAAAACTCTGTTAATAAAAACTCTTTCGGAAGTGCTTGATCTCGAATTCAACCGTATCCAATTCACTCCAGATTTAATGCCTGGAGATATTACAGGGACGGAAATAATTGAAGAAGATCAATCTACCAAAAGGAGATCATTTAGATTTATAAAAGGACCTGTTTTCGCTAATATTATTTTGGCAGACGAAATCAACAGAACTCCCCCTAAAACTCAAGCGGCTCTTCTGGAAGCAATGCAGGAACACAAAGTTACCACAGCGGGAGTTACACATACCTTAACCGAACCATTTTTTGTTTTGGCAACACAAAATCCAATAGAACAGGAAGGAACATATCCATTACCGGAAGCACAACTGGATAGGTTCATGTTCAATCTATGGCTGGATTATCCTTCTTTTGAAGAAGAAGTATCTATTATTAAATCAACAACAGGCGATTACAAACCGCACATTAATAAAATTATTAATGCGGGGGAAATTATTTCATCACAAGATTTGGTACGTCGCGTACCGGTTGCAGAAAATGTGATCGAGTATGCAGTAAAAAATATGAATGCTACCCGCCCGTCGAGTAACGGAAGTTTTGATTTTATTAAAGAATGGGTGAGTTGGGGAGCCGGACCAAGAGCATCTCAATACCTGATACTTGCGGCTAAAACTAAAGCTGTTATCGAAGGAAGATTTACTCCCAATATTGATGATGTTAAAGCATTCATGCTGCCGGTATTAAGACACAGGATTATTCCAAGTTTTAATGCCGAAGCAGATGGTATTAATTCGATTGATATTATAAATAAACTATTGGAAAGTTAATTCCCTTCATGAAAAAAATTCTAAAGATTTATTACCCGGTAGTTTTTATTTTTCTTGTGATTGTTATTTATAAAGTGTGGGATAATTCAGACTCGGAGAAAGCCGATACTGAAATAACCGGTTCGGTTTCGGTTAACCTTAATGAATATAATCTTGTTGTCGATTCATTGAAAGAATATACCGACATTGTAAAAAGAAACGAAACATTAGCCGATATACTTTTACCTTTCAACCTTACTTACCGGGAAATTATTAATATCGCACAAAAAATGAAATCCGTTTTTGATGTTCGGAAAATTGCGGCAGGCGATCAGTACACTATTTATTCTACCAACGATACAAGTCAAATTCATTACTTTATTTACCACAAAGATCCTGTAAATTATATTGTAGTGCATTTGACGGATTCAATAAAAGTTTATCAAGATAAAAGAGAAATTATTATTAGAGAAAGAGAAATTAACGGTGTAATTGAATATTCTCTTTGGGAAACTTTCATGGCGCTCAATGCCGATCCTGTTCTTGCAATAAGATTATCCGAAATATTTGCTTGGCAGATCGATTTCTATACAATTCAAAGAGGAGATAAATTTAAGGCAATTTATGAGGAATTATTTATTGGCGATGAATATGTTGGCGTCGGGAGGGTATATGCCGCCTCTTTCAATCACAACAATAGAGAATATTTTGCGTTCGAGTTTGAACAGGAAGGCAAAAAAGATTATTTCGACGAGGAAGCACTAAGTTTGAGCAAAGCATTTCTTAAAGCGCCGGTTAGATTTTCCCGGATCAGTTCCCGTTTTACCGGTAGAAGATTTCACCCGGTTCTAAAACGCTACCGTTCACATTATGGAATTGATTATGCCGCCGCGGTTGGCACTCCTGTTCAAACCGTTGGAGATGGGATTGTTACTGAAGCAGGATATAAAAGTGCCGAAGGAAGATATGTGAAGATTAAACACAATGGTACATATTCAAGTATGTATATGCATCTTTCAAAATTTGCTCCGGGTATCAAAAAAGGTAAGAATATAATGCAAGGCGAAACAATCGGATATGTTGGCAGTACGGGGTTATCAACCGGGCCGCATCTCGATTTCAGGTTTTATATTAACGGTTCGCCCGTTAATTATCTTGTACAAGAGTTTCCTTCAACCTACCCTGTTAATAATGATTTATTACCTTACTTTAACAATATGAAAAATGCGCTCAAATTAAGGCTTGATAATATGACTGCATCCTTTACATCGTCGAAAGGAGCATCTACTTTGCAGTAACCGCATTTTTTTTTACTTGGATTCTGAATTTCCTTAATAAAATTTTTGTTGTAATTTCATGTACAACTATTTCATGGAGATATTATGAAGAACTTTGACTTTCGCAATCCCACAAAAATAAAATTCGGGAAAGATACAATTCCTGAGATTGGGGAAGAGATTAAAAAGGCTGGAATTAAAAAAGTACTTTTTCTTTACGGTAAAGGATCAATTTTTAAAAACGGTGTTTACGATACAACAGTTGTTTCACTTAAAGCAGCCGGAATCAACTGGGTAGAGCTTGGCGGGGTTAAACCTAACCCTGTAATAAGCAAAGTTTACGAGGCAATTAAAATCTGCCGTAAAGAAAAAGTGGACGGAATACTTGCTGTTGGTGGTGGAAGTGTGATTGACAGCGCGAAAGTGATTGCCGCCGGATTCTACTATAAAAAAAATATCTGGGAAGTTTTTGAAGGGAAGGGGAATGCAACCGAGTCTCTGCCTATCTTTACCATACTTACACTTTCGGCCACTGCATCGGAAATGGACCCGTTTGCCGTTATTACAAAAGAAGACGAAAAAAAGAAATGGGCTTTTTCTGCCGGGCAGTCATCTTACCCGGCATTAAGTATTATTGATCCTTCGGTTCAATCCAGTCTTCCTAAAGCCCAAACAGTGAATGGAGCCGTAGATACTTTATCACATGTTTTCGAATTGTATTTCAACGGTGTTCCCAATACCGACATTCAAGATGAAATAGCCGAAGGAATTATCCGCACAGTAATAAAACATACACAAGTATTAATTGCCGAACCGGAAAATTATGAGTCGCGTGCGCAGCTTGCATGGTGTGCAACATTAGCTTTGAACGGAATAAACAGCGCCGGCAGGGGATTCGGAGATTGGGCTACACATACGCTTGAACATTCTCTCAGCGCGTTTTATGATATTGCTCACGGCGCCGGGCTTGCAATTATGTTCCCCGCTTGGATGAAATATAATTACAAATCGGATTTACAAAAATTTGCCCGGTTCGCGGAGAGGATTTTTAATATAAAAAAAGGCACCGATAAAGAGAAAGCGTTACTGGCAATTGAGAAACTGAAAACTTTTTATAAAAAAATCGGTGCACCGGTATCGTTAAAAGAAATAGGCGTTAAAAAGAGTGACCTTCCGAAATTAGCCGATAATGCTTCGATGCGGGAACCTGAAGGAGTTCTTAGAAAATTATACCGCAAAGATATGCTGGCGATTTATAAATTAGCTTTTGAATAATAATACTACTCGACCCGCGGGATATCAGAATCCCGCCGGGTTGGTGCTTTTTATTTCAGTTATTGTGTTGTCATTTTTGTTTAAAGCAAATTCCATAAATTTCCTGTTGCTGTCGGGTTTGCTGAATCCTATTCTAAATTTCAGCTCATCCGTATGATCCCGGAGATTGGAAAATTTTATTGCTCCTGAATCTCCTTTCTCAATTATTTCAGGGGGTATAATTTGTATTATAAAATTCCCAAGAGCTTCAATACTTATGTTACTTATCCTGTCTCCTTTGTTAACGTAGAAACAAGTAATCACCTCGGAGGAAGAGACGACTCTTAAAACTTTGAATTCGGGCGAGGCATCACTTTGCTCTGATAATACTTGTCTTGCTTCTTCAACCAGCTTCATTTCTTCATACTGAAGATTAGTTTTCAAGTGACCGGTATCTTTTAACCCTGTTTCATAATCGTCTATTAGAAGCGATGATTTTATTGGGTTCTTCTTTGCGAGTTCCGTCTCTTTTTCAGTTACAATATCTTTATAAGAGGGAGAATAAGTCTCAACTAAATTAGTTAGAAGCAACAAATAAGCGATCACTATTCCCGCCAAAAACCCACCGATATGGGCCGTATATGCAATATTACCCAAACCGGCAATTGCACCAAGAACATCAAAGACAAACCATAGAAGTATCATCCAAAAACTTTTTACCCTGAAATTGCCGACTTTAAAAATTCCTGCAAAAATCCAAAAGAAAGCATAGAAAATTTTCAATTTGTTTTTGGGATATAAGATCAAAGCCATCCCGATAATTCCGTTTATCGCACCGCTGGCGCCAAGTGCTGCTCCTCCGCCGAATAAAAGATGTGTTGCAGCCGCAGATAATCCCAAGACAATATAAAGGAAGGGATAAGCAATGTTCCCTATTGTTGCGCAAATAGCATTGCCGAATACCCACATGAAAATCATGTTACCCATCAGGTGTGTTAAATTAGCATGAATAAACATGTGTCCTATTAATCCCTTAATGTTCCAATCCTCCAAGATAAACCTCTCAAAATCAGAAGGAGGCAGAGTCATTGATAAAAATAAAAACTCTATCACCACCATAAACACTATCATTACAATATTTGCGATTGGATATTTTGTGTAGGATATTTCCAATTTAACCGGGATTATCATTGATTACTCCTAATTATTATCAACGGCAATTCAAGATTTGTAGATGAACATATTGTAAATTTAAGCGACTATGTAATCGGAAAAAATACTTCAAAACTTGGTGATAGATAATTTATAATACACTGTATGCTAATTTATTTAAGTATAAATTGCAAGAGATAATTTAACACATTAAGCAAAATACCAAAGACAGGTAGACAAATTTTATTATTTTCTTTGTAACATTTCAAAAACTATCAGCATCTAACAACTGAAAACGGAATGGGGAAAATGCTGGAAGAAAATCTTCTTATACGGAAAATACGAGACGGGGATAAGAATTCGTTTAGGAAACTTTTTGATAAAAATGTGAATCAATTGTTCAGATTTCTTCACCAGTTCAGTAAAGACAAAGATTTGATTGAGGACTGGGTACAGAGGGCATTCATTAAGGCGTATTACAATTTGGATAAGTTTGAAGGGAATTCGAAATTTTCAACATGGCTTTTCCGTATCGGCATAAATGAAATGAAAACCGACATGCGTAAGATTAACAGCAGAATTTTTGAAGAAGTAGAAGAGAGCACACTGGGAATTGCGGAAAACGAGGTTAAAGATTTTGAGTGGTCGCACGATATGAAATGGCTGCTGGCGGAGTTGGATGAAACAAAAAAAGCAGTTTTTATTTTGTGCGAAGTTGAAGGTTACTCACATTCTGAAGTTGCCGAAATAATGAACATAAGCGCTTCGGCATCACGTACAATTTTATGCCGAACAAAAAACCTATTGAAAGATAAATGGAATAAGAAAGGAATAGAAAGATGATTAGTCAAAATGATTTTTATAACAGTGATGATTTACCCCGCCGGGCAATCAAACGGAAAATGTGGCGGAAAATATCGAAAGAAATTAAGAGAGGCGGAAATAAAATACTCGGCGATATTGATTTGAGAAGTTTCATATTCGGATTAGCAGCTGCCGTAATTTCTTTTTTCACCTTAACAGGTATTTATTCAACAGTTAGAAATTTATCCGAGAATAATTTACCCGATCAGATAAGAATTAATAATGTTTATAAAAAAGCTATTGCCGATTTCGAAAAAGCTCTGCCGATGGCAAATGACCCAGCAAGTAGAGAAGTCAAGGTAGACGACTGGATTTCATCCCGGCAGGAAGAAATGCAAAATATTAACCAAGCTATTATGGAAATATCGGGAGACATGCGGCAGAAGGATTTTTCTCCGCTAAAACAAAAACGCCTGCGGGAACTCTACCGGTTGAAATTAAAAATTATTGATGAAATTATTGAATTGGAGGGAAATAATAGTGAAATCATTAACTAGAATAATATTCGTTCTACTTTTTGTAGGAACGATATTCGGCGCATCGGAACAAAAAAAAATTGAGAAGTTCTTTCCCGTTAAACCCAACCAGCTTATTGTCATAAAGAATCTTCCCAGCATGAATGTGGTGGTTAAGTCATGGGACCGGAATGAAGTTAAATTCAACTTAGATTTATCAATAAACTCATCAGACGATGATTACGAAAAAGAATTCATTGATAAGTTTGATCTTGTTGCGCGGAGTTCTTCATCGGAATTGGTAATTGAAGCCGTTCAACCCGAAAATGGAACCTGGTCTTTCTGGGATATTTTTGAGTTGAAATTCAGCTACTATGTTGAAAAACAATTCCGCGGGGAAATTTATATCCCAAGTAATAATCCTTTGTATGCCGAGATTAGCTACAGCGATTTCGACTTATCCGGTATGAAAGGCGAACTTGAACTTGAAGGGAGAAGCAATGATCTTTTGCTGAAAGACTGTGTTAATATTAGAAAGATAAGCAACCAATACGGCAACGTTACTATTACAAAATCGGGGGGAAATTTATTACTGGAGAGTAGAAGTTCAACTATAAAAATATTCGGATTCGACGGCCCGGTGAAAATTGACGCGCCGTATTCCAATGTTGAACTATACGACATTTCAAAATCTGCTGATGTATCAACACGGAGCGCATCGGTAAAAGCAGAAAGAATTAACGGGGACCTTAAACTTGACGCTCCATATTGCACGGTAGAAATTGACGGCGTGAAAGGTATTGTTAACGCGGCAGATCGCAGCGGGAAATTAAAAATTAATGATGTACTAGGTTTGGCATTGGATATCCCGTATTCTAATCTCATTGTTACAGATATTGAAATAAAGAAGATAGTTCCTATCAGAATAGACAGCCGCTCGGAAAATTTACATTTTACCAATGTGAAAGGAAATTTGGATATAACCGATAACTATTCAAATTTTACTTTCGAAAACATAACCGGTGATCTTAAATTATCATCCCGGAGCGGCAATATTGAAATGTATGATTTAAAAGGGAAACTAAATATCGAAACTCAATACTCCACCATTAAAATGAGAAAGGTAACTTCCGATGAAATTATAATTACCAACAGAAGTAATCCGATCACTCTTGAATTAGTGAATGTTCCTAAAAAGATTGATATAACAAACGAGTATGGTGATGTAGAAATAAGTATGCCGCAAGGATTCAGCGGAGACGTTGAGTTGAGTGTGTTGTCTGGTGAAATCGATTGCGATTTCCCGTTGAAAATGAAAACCGAGGGAAACAATATTAAAGCTTACGGTACGGTTGGTTCCGGTAACGGAAAAATTAAAATAAACGTTAGATCAGGACATATTAAAGTAAAAGAGAACTAAAATTTACAGAACGGACTCCGGTTGATTGATCGGAGTCCGTTTTTTATGTGGTTATGGTTTTTCTTTTCAGTTGGCCTTCATCGAATATTTCAGTCAATATTTCTCTACGGTAGTTAAAAATCTTTCCTAATTTTTTACTGATGTATAACCAATGAGCAATTTTCCCAAGCAGCCCAAAGGGAATTGAGTAGTGAACAATATCGCGTACTAACATTCCATTGGTAGATGGAATAAAATGATGCTGGTGATGCCAAAGTTTGTATGGCCCGAATCTTTGTTCATCGATAAAATATTTGCCTTCGTTCACTTGTGTGATTTCCGTAACCCATGTAGTACTAATACCAGGGAACAAGCCGATTTTGTAAACGATAATTTGCCCCGGATAGATTGCCGCCGGTAAATCCGATTTGATTTCGAAATTCATATCAGGGGGAGTGATTCTTTCGAGATTTTTCGCGTCGGAGAAAAATTGCCAGCATTCATCTTGCGATGCAGGGATATGCTGTTCGTATTCCAGTTTGTAAATATTCATAACTATCCTTTTCTGCCAATTAAAGGGACGAACGCCGGGGTTACCTTTTTATATTTTTCCCAATCGTCTCTGCCTTCGTATTTCTTTTCCAGCATCGGAACTCCGGAGACTTTCACCAATAAAAAGTTAATTAACAACGGACTAGCAAAAGCCAGCCAGAACAAATCGGAACCAACCGCGAATATCCCGATACCCCACCATAGAAGTGATTCGCCGAAATAATTAGGGTGGCGTGTATACTTCCACAACCCGGTTGTGATTATTTTTCCTTTGTTAACGGGATCTTTCTTAAAACGGTAAACCTGGTAATCACCTATGCTTTCAAACAGGAAACCGGTTATGAAAATAAGCAAACCGGCAAAACTGATCATAGTGAGTTGAACATCAAAACTATTAAATACAACCATTAAAGGGAGTGCGACAAAAAGCATGATTGCCCCCTGGAGCATAAATACTTTAAAGAAAGCGTAAACCGCTGCTTTGTCTCCCCAGTCTTTTCTCCACTGGGCGTAACGAAAATCTTCCGGTTTACCTTTAGCGCGAATATAAATATGAAGAGCCAATCGCACACCCCAAACTGCAATCATTGCGCTTATTAGTAGATCTTTAGCATCTAAAGGATTTACTGTAATAAGTAGTGATATGGCAATAAGTATGAAACCTATACCCCAGCCGATATCCACAATTGAATTATTTTTTTTGATCTGCGCCATCACGAACATAAAGACCATAAACGCGAAAACTGTAATAACCGATGTTGCAATTATATAACCCATCTAAACCTCTTAAATTAATTTTAATATGTGTTTTTCAATTTTTGCCGGATTGGTTGCCGGGCTGAAACGTTTAATAACTTTACCCTTTTTATCGATAAGAAACTTTGTAAAGTTCCATTTGACATCTGAGGATAAAAATCCTTTCGCTGCTTTTTTAAGATGCTTGTATAACGGATGAGTCGAATCTCCGTTGACGTCTATCTTACTGAACATGGGGAACGTTACATTATAGTTAAGCGAACAGAAACTCTTTATCTCTTCGGCGTTCCCCGGTTCCTGCTCTTTAAATTGATTGCACGGAAATCCGAGCACGAAAAATCCTTTGTCGGAATACTTTTCATAAAGAGCCTGCAGCCCTTCATACTGAGGAGTAAATCCGCACTTGCTTGCCGTGTTTACAATCAGCAAAATTTTTCCTTTATATTGCGATAGAGAAATTATTTTTCCGTCGATTGTTGTTACTTCAAAATCATAAATACTTTTATTCATTTTCATCCCCATTGTTTGTGCTAATGTTATTTCTAACTAATTTTAAAATATTTCTGAATTGCCGCGGTGTACTTACTATATAAGCATTAATACCAAGGAGAGCATCTTTATAACCTTCGGCAGCATTACCGCTCACAATTATAAAAGTTTTATCTCCAACGCATTGCCTTAGCTTTCTCAATTGAACATACAATGCCGGGTCGTCGTTCGGGTAAACAATACTAAGAAAAACGCAGCCGGATTTTTTTTGGTTCACTACCGATGCAATGTCTTCGGCAGGGAGGCTCGAACCCAGGTAAGTAACCTGCCATCCGTCCGATGCTGCCAAAGCCGCACCTATCATTGCGCCTGTTTCGTGATATTGACCTTCGGGAGTGGCAACAATCAAATTTGGAGCCGTAACCGGGATATTATATCCTGCCGATAAATTGCCCATCAATTTTCTTATCACTCCGGTTGCAAGGTGTTCATGCGAAACGCGAAGTATTCCTTCTTGCCAGTATTTTCCAATCAATTCCGTTAACGGGATAATTATATTGTCTACAAGAACAGGGAGAGAATATTTAACGAACGCATCAGTAAGAATTTTTTCCAACTTCCTGCAGTCGTAAATTTTTATCGCATCGACCGAGTCTTGCAATGTCTGCTGAAATTTCGAACCGGCCTCATACTGTTTATTTTGTCCCGTGGTAGAAATTTCATTCAACTCACTTTTCGAGAGAAGGGAAATCAGATCATTAATAGATAGTTTTGCCAGATTGCTGATTTTATGTCCCCGCTCGGTCAGCTTTCTTAAAACGACCAACTTATTAATATCATCGTCGCTGTACATTCTTCTATTGGTTTGGGTTCTTTCGGGGACTATGGCTTCATACCTCGATTCCCATGCTCTAATCAACAATTCCGAAACACCGCTTAATTGTGAAGCTACTTTAATTGAATATTCACCCAATTCCACTCCGCTATAATTTGTTTGGTAATAATATACAAAAATTATACAAAATATACATTCTAACATTATTTTGTGTTATTATAGTTCCATTTTACGGAAATAAATTAAAAATAAAAAGAGTTTTCGCCAAATGGAACTTTTCAAGTTAGACAAAAGTTATACAACGTAATAAGTCGAAAATAAGTGATTTTGAGGCTAAAATGGAAATTGCAATATTTTTTATAGTTCACTGGTTCGGGTCTTTGTTTTTCCAGACATTTTTCCTGCACCGTTATGCCGCTCATGGAATGTTCAAAATGAGCAAGGGATGGGAAAAGGCATTCTATATAATGACCTACATTTTTCAAGGTTCATCGTTTTTGAATCCGAGGGCTTATGCCATTATGCATAGAATGCACCATGCTTTCAGCGATACTGAAAGAGATCCCCATTCGCCCAGGTATTTTAGAAGTGTGTTCGGTTTGATGTGGAAGACGAAGAAAGTCTATCTCGATTTGATCAACAATAAAATCAAACCGGGGGAAAATTTCGCTAAGAATCTTCCCAACTGGGAAGCATTTGAAGAATTCGGTAATAAGTGGGGGCACAGAATATTATGGGGCGTTGGATACACAGCATTTTATGTTGTGTTTGCAACCGAATGGTGGATGTTTATGCTCCTGCCTGTTCATTATATGATGGGGCCTGTTCACGGAGCAATTGTCAACTGGGTCGGTCACAAATATGGTTACAGAAATTTTAACGATACGAATGATCATTCAAAGAACGCATTGTTAATCGATTTTATTACAATGGGTGAATTATTTCAGAACAATCATCATAAATATCCAAGTCGTCCCAATTTCGCGGTGAAGTTTTTCGAGTTCGATCCTACATACCCGTTTATAAAACTACTTCACAAACTGGGTGTTATTCAAATTGTAAACAACAAATAAAGAAAGAGGTTAAAAGTGAAAAATACATTGATAGCAGTATTCGGAATTTTATTCGTGTATATGATTTACACGGTGGTGGCAACAAGTTTGGAAAGCAATCTATTTACCGAGTGGAATTTCCTGGCATCAATACCATGGATGCAGGCAACACTTGTTGATTTTTATGTCAACATTGTGGTGATATTCGCATGGATGGCTTTCCGCGAAAAATCTTGGCCGGTTCGAATTGTATGGCTTGTAGGTTTTGTATTCCTTGGCGGGATTATAACAACATTATATGTGCTCGTACAGTTATTCAAGTTGAAGAAAGACGAACCGGTTCGCAACGCATTTTTAGCAACCAATAATTGAGGAAAATATGAACATAGATAAAATTTTAGAAAAGAATTTACTCCCGGATTCCGTAATCAGATTCGGAATTAGACGATTGTTGAAACAGAGACTTTTAAAAGAACAGAAATCAACCCTGGAAGAGGAGAAAGAAGCTCTAATAAAACTAGTTGAATACTTAAAGCAAAGTCCGATTGCGGTAAATACCCTTGACGCCAACGAACAGCATTACGAATTGCCCACGCGTTTCTTTCAAACGGTTTTAGGCGAACACGTAAAATACAGCTGCGGGTACTGGGAAAAAGAGGATGTTACCCTGGATGAATCGGAAAAAGCGATGCTGCAACTAACATGTGAACGAGCCGGAATACAAAACGGCGAGTCGATTTTAGAACTTGGCTGCGGATGGGGTTCGCTCACTCTTTTTATGGCAGAAAGATTTCCAAAGTCGGATATTACAGCCGTATCGAACTCAAAGACTCAAAAAGAATACGTTGACGGCGAAGCCCAAAAAAGAGGGCTTACCAACATAACGGTTATAACTTCGGATATAAATGATTTTTCAACAGAGAAAGAATTCGACAGAATAGTATCTGTTGAGATGTTCGAACATATGCGTAATTACAAAGCATTGCTCGAGAAAGTGCGCGACTTCCTTAAACCGGGGGGCGAATTGTTTGTGCACATCTTTTCCCATCACAAGTATGCCTATTTGTTCGAAGTGAAAGACAATACCGATTGGATGGCAAAATACTTTTTCACCGGCGGTATAATGCCGAGCGATAATCTTCTCCTTTATTTCGCAACCGATTTCGAAACAAAAAATCATTGGATTGTTAACGGCGAACATTACGAAAAAACCGCCAACGCTTGGGTGAAAAAAATGGATGCCAATAAAGATGAGATACTGAAAATGTTGGCTGAGACTTACGGCGAAGAAAATAAAATCAAATGGTGGGTTTATTGGAGAGTCTTCTTTATGAGCTGCGCAGAACTCTGGGGCTATAAAGGGGGCAAGGAATGGTTTGTTAGTCACTATTTATTTAAGAAGAGGTAATAATGCTGAATCTAATTTTATCTGTTTTATTGCTGGGATATCCGAACCCGGATGACCCAAAAACCGAAATAAGAAATTATAAAAGTTACGCTTACGAGATTAATAGTAATGAGTTCATTTATAATGAAGTCCATAAAGAGATATTTATGGATGGGAAAATACAGAGTAGCGTAACCGAATATAAATCACCCGACGGAGAATTATTATCCAAACGTGTGATGAATTTCGGTGCAGAATCCGCAAAACCATCTTTCACCTTCGAAGATTACCGCAGAGGGTACATCGAAGGGGCGGAAGTAATCAATACGGGAGTAGTGAGAGCTTTTACAAGAGATAGTTTTGACGAAACGCTCGAAGAGGTAATCCTTCGCGTGGAAGAACCTTTCGTAATCGATGGAGGGCTCACATTTTTCTTTAGAGAAAATTGGGACCGGCTGCTTGCCGGTGAGACAATTGAATTCAACTTTATTACCCCGGCCAAACTCGATTATTTCAAATTTCGTGTGATGAAGGAAGACTTGGTTACTATTTCGGGGAGGGAAGGAATGAGACTCAGACTGGAAGTAGCAAGTTTCATTCTTCGCGCTTTCGTTAATCCCATATTTATTACTTATGCTTTGGATGACAAACACATCCTTTATTACACCGGCATATCGAATGTGAACAATGACGAAGGAAAGAGCTACAATGTAGAAATCGATTTTACCAAACATGGGGAAATGAAATGAAGGAAAAGATGGCTATAGTAGGAACCGGTATCGCTGGAATGGGAAGCGCATATTTTCTCAACGATAAATTTGATATCACTCTTTTCGAAAAGAATAATTATGTGGGGGGACATACAAACACCATTACCGTAAACGAGGAAGGAAAGGATATTCATATCGATACAGGATTCATGGTGTTTAACAAAGTGACTTACCCTAATTTAACAAAACTCTTCGATAAGCTTGATGTGGTCGTCAAACCGACCGGCATGTCATTCAGCGTGCAGCATGTAGATTCAGGTTTGGAATTCACCGGCAGCGGAATAGGCGGATTATTCGCCCAACGGAAAAATATCTTCAGTCCACGCTTTATTAAAATGCTGGTACAGATAAATCGATTCAACAACGAATGCTTGGAAGTATTGGAAAGTGATAAATATTCAGATTACAGCCTGGATGAATATGTTAAAGAAAAAGGTTACGGGGATGATTTCTTAAAAAAATATTTAGTCCCGATGAGTTCGGCTGTATGGTCTACTCCCCCCGATAAAATGCTCAGGTTTCCGGCCAAGGCTTTGATCCGGTTTTTCTTCAATCACGGATTCCTCGGTTTGGATACTCAACATCAATGGTATACTGTTGTAAACGGAAGTCAGGCATACCGCGAAAAAATTATTGCCGGTTACAAAGATAAAATTCGTACCGGGAGCGGTGTTGAAAAAGTCTTCCGTGAAAATGATAAAATCAAAGTTATTTCATACGGCGGCGCAACCGAGTATTTCGATAAAGTAATTTTCGCCTCTCATGCCGACGAAACACTGGCTATGCTGGCCGATCCTACGGCTGCGGAAAAAAAATTATTGTCTGCTTTCGAATATCAGCATAACAAAGCAACATTACATACGGACGCGAAAGTAATGCCAAAGACAAAACGCGCATGGTCTTCATGGAATTACCGTATTGAAACCAAAAACGGGGAAACAAAAACATCAACAGTTTATTACATGAACAGCCTGCAGCAGGTATCGGATAAACGCGACTACTTCGTATCCATCGACGATCCCGGAAATATTGATGACAATAAAATCATTTTGGAAATAGATTACACACATCCATTGTTCGATCTTGACGCGATAAAATCGCAGGATTGGCTGCATCATTTAAATAAGCAGGGAAACAATACATTTTTTGCCGGAAGCTATTCCAAATACGGTTTCCACGAAGACGCTTTTACAAGCGCGCTTGAATTAAGTAAAAAACTTAACGGCGGTATAAAATGGTAACCAACTCGTCATTATACGAATGCACAGTGATGCATAACCGGAAAGAGAAAACGGCGAACAAATTCTATTACAAGTATTTTATGTTCTATCTCGACTTGGATGAAATTGATATCCTTGTCGATAAACTGCGCCTTTTCAGCCGTAACAAATTCAACGTCTTCAATTTCCGCGATACCGACCATATGGTGTTCGATAAACCGGGAGTGAAAGATAATATACTAAAGTATTTGAAAGATCAGGGAGTTGATGAGGAGATAGGGAAAATAATGCTTCTTGCAAACGTGGCAACGTTTGGATATAACTTTAATCCCGTTTCATTTTACTATTGTTTCGACAGGCAGGGCAATCCGTTGTGTGTTGTACCGGAAGTGGGGAATACGTTCGGCGAGTTGAAAGCATTCTTTATTAATAGGAATAATTTTAACGGCAAAGAATTCAACGCTCGGTTACAAAAGAACTTTTATGTTTCGCCTTTTATCGATCACGATATTTATTTCGATTTCAAATTGTCTGTACCGGGGGATAAACTCAACATAAAAATTGATGATTACAGGGGAGAGGCAAGAATTTTTATTACCCGTTTATCGGGGAAGAAGGAAGAACTCAACGATAAAAATCTCTTTAAATATACACTGAAATATCCGTTGGTTACGTTGAAAGTGATAGGCGCTATTCACTGGCAGGCGCTAAAACTGATAATTAAAAAAGTCCCCTTCTTCAGAAAGAATGAATTTTTAGAATTACAAAAAGGAGCATTGGCAAAATGGAAAACATAATAACCGCAAAGAATATATCGGTAGATAAAAGCAGTACCGAATTATTTAATGTTTACCGTAGAATTGTTTTGAAATTATTATCCGGTATGACAAAAGGGGAATTAACCGTTACATTCTCAAACGGCGAAATGAAAAAATTCGGCGACGGTAAAGGCATTCATGCCAGCATAAATATTAATGATGATGTCTTTTTCAAAAAAGTTGTCCTTTACGGTGATATTGGTTTCGGTGAAGCTTACGTGGACGGCCATTGGGATACCGACAGCATTACCAATGTAATTTCATGGATGATACTAAACGTAGAAAATAATCCCGCAATTTCAGGTTCCAAGGGGAAATTTTCGCCGATCAGTTTATTGAAATCGCTGAACCGCGCTTATCATAAATGGAACGCCAACAGTAAAAGCGGAAGCAAAAAAAATATATCGGTCCATTACGATCTTAATAATGATTTCTTCAAACTATGGCTCGATGAAAGCATGACCTATTCTTCCGCAATTTTTACGAATGAAGATACAACCCTTTATGAGGCGCAGATTGAAAAGTACGACAGGATATGCAGAGAATTGAAAATTAAAGAATCGGATCACATACTGGAAATCGGTTCCGGCTGGGGAGGCTTTTCAACTTACGCCGCGGGTAAATACGGATGCAAAGTTACTACCGTTACTATTTCCAAAGAACAGTATGATTTTGCGGCAGCTCTAATTAGAGAAAAAAAATTGGACGATAAAATTGAAATATTATTAAAAGATTATCGCGATATTTCGGGACAGTTTGATAAAATTGTTTCCATTGAAATGCTGGAAGCCGTAGGGCACAAATACCTTCCCGTTTATTTTAATAAAGTAAACGAACTTCTAAAACCCAACGGCGCCGCCGGGTTGCAGGTGATCACTTCGCATGATTCGAATTATGATCAGTTGAGAAAGGGAGTCGACTGGATACAAAAGCATATCTTTCCCGGCTCGCTCCTTCCTTCAATCGGGGCTATCAATTCGGCTGTAAACAAAACAAGCAATTTACATCTACACGATATGAAAAACTTCGGGTTAGATTATGCCCGTACGTTAAGAGAATGGCGCAGCAGATTTAACAGCAATTTGGATAAAATTTTTAAACTTAAGTTCGACAATAAATTCGCGCGTAAGTGGAATTATTACCTTAGCTATTGCGAAGCGGCTTTCGATATGAGAAACATAAGCGTTGTACAATTGATTTATACACGACCAAACAATAGGAATCTTTAATGAAATTTATTGATAAATTTAAGTCGGCGGTAAACAGCAAATACCTTGCCCCTATTAAAAAATTGTTGATGCAGGGATCATCCCCCAAAGCCATTGCCTTCGGAATTGCCTCTGCGCTTGTGCTGGGACTATTCCCGGTAGTAGGTTCTACCACTATACTTATTACGTTGTTTGCGCTGGTCTTCCGGTTGAACCTTCCTTTGATGCAACTGGTTAATTACACGATCTTCCCTCTGCAGATTGTTGTTATTGTACCGTTGATGAAATTGGGTGAAATGATTTTCGGATTCGAGAAATTAGCTTATTCCGCCTCAGAGATTGTATCAATAGTCAGTGATGATATTTTAAACGCAATTCAACTATTATGGAATGTTACCATGCAGGCTATCGGCGCCTGGTTGATAGTTGCCCCCCTTGCCGCTTTGGGAATTTTCTTTATTATCTATCCGGTGATATTTAAATTAAAGCTGAAATTAAAAGGGAATACAGAAATAAGTTAGATGATTTTAAAATAGTATGATAAAACAAAGGCGGACCATTATGCGGTTCGCCTTTGTTATTTTAAATAAACTGTAAATCTCTCCTTCTGGTAATATTAGACTTTAGTTTTATTGAAATTTTAGACATATTCCCTTCACTTCAATTACAATTTATTAATTTATATAAATAACCAAGTATCGGCTGTTAAAGAATATACACTGGATAATTTTCTTCGAATTTATTTCCTGTGACTGACTTGCCGAAGGTGTATCTGATTTTATCTCTTAAGGTTATTTCTAAAAACGTTGTTTGGCATTCTTTGAAAACCCAGTTTGGCAGGATGACCAGTATTCCTTTGCTTAAAAATTAGTCTTAGAGAAGCCCTTAATTAAAAAAGAGATAAAAAAATATGATTTGGTGAACATGAAAATCTCTTAGTTATTTATAGATGGAGTTATAAAATGGAAAGAGAGTTTATTGCGCATGGGGGAAAATAGGAAATCATATCATCGAAATAAAAATAAGGTTATGAAATGAGTGCAATAGAAATTGTTGGGCTCGAAGCGGTGGAAAGTAAAATATTTCTCATACGCGGACAGCGGGTAATGATTGACCGTGATTTGGCAGACTTATATGATGTTGAAACGAAAAATCTTAACCGCCAGGTAAAACGTAATATTGAAAGATTTTCTCGTGAATTTATGTTTCAACTAACAAAAGAAGAAAAGAAAGAACTGGTGACAAATTGGCACCGGTTCAATTCACTAAAACATTCAACTTCACTTCCTTATGTCTTTACAGAGCATGGCGCTGTTATGCTTGCATCAGTTCTTAATTCTAAGACGGCAATAGAAACCAGTATTTTTATTGTTAAAGCTTTTGTAAGATTAAGAGAAATCCTTTCTACTCATAGAGAACTTGCTCAAAAGCTTAAAGAGCTTGAACTAAAAATCGAATCACACGATGAACAGATTTCTGCAATATTTCAAGTGATTAATCAAATGCTAACGCCGCAGGATAAACCAAAACGAAAAATCGGATTTTCTGTTGAAGAAAAGAAAGTAAAATACTTGTGAATGATTTTAAAAGGGGAAATAAAATGGGCACTAAAGAAATTATACCGGTGAAGGACATCGAAAGCAAAATTTTGATCATTCGTAATCAAAGAGTGATGCTTGATAAAGATTTAGCAGAGCTTTATGGAGTAGCTACAAGAGACTTGAACAAAGCAGTGTCGAGAAATATTGATAGGTTCCCAGATGACTTCATGTTCCAACTTAATCGCAATGAATTTAATAACTTGAAGTTCCATTTTGGAACATCAAGTCAAACTAACTTACCTACCAGACAAACAGGCGGCAGAGCGGGTTGGGGTGGAACAAGAAAGCTGCCTTATGCATTTACGGAACAGGGAGTTGCTATGCTTTCATCTGTTCTTAGAAGTGAGAGGGCTATAAAGGTTAATATTGCAATTATGAGGGCGTTTGTGAAAATTAGAGAAATTTTATCGACTCATAAAGAACTTGCCCAGAAGTTGAAAGAGTTGGAATTAAAAATTGAATCGCACGATGAACAGATTATTGCAATATTTCAAGTGATTAATCAAATGCTAACGCCACCGGATAAACCAAAACGAAAAATCGGATTTTCTGTTGAAGAAAAGAAAGTTAAATATTCGTAAATAATTTTTAAGTAGGGAAATAAAATGAAGAGAGAGTTTGTTGCGCATGTGAAACAAAATGAAGATGGAAGCTGGAAAGAACCACATTATTTAAAAGATCACCTTAAAGCTGTTGCAAAACTTGCCGGAAAATTTGCAGAAGAATTCGGAAATAAAGATTGGGCTGAATTAGTCGGTTACCTTCACGATCTAGGTAAGTATCATCCGGATTGGCAGAAATATTTATTTAGAAATACTGGTTATCCTGATCCGGATGCACATATTGAAAATTTTGGAAGCAGACCCAACCATAGCACTTCCGGTACAGTTTATATTTTTGAAAAATTCCGAGAAGCAAAAGTTATAAAACAATTAGCGGCAGCATTAGCTTATGCTATTGGTGGACATCATTCCGGTTTGCCCGATTGGACGCCACAGCTTCATCAAAGATTGTTTAAGAATGACGAAGAGTTGATCAAAGATGATTTAGAAAAAATTCAACCAATTGATGAAGCAAAAAAATTTCTTGATACTCCCATTCCAAAATCAATTCCGGCTAATTACAAACTTGGCAACAGCAAAGAAGCTGTTGAACAAAATCATCTTTGGATTAGAATGCTGTTCTCTTGTCTTGTTGATGCTGATTTTTTAGACACGGAAAACTATATGGATAAAAAAAAGCGAGGCGATTACTTGGCGCTATCAGAATTAAAGAAGATGCTTGATAATTATTTGGCAGACAAGAAAACCAATTCTGAGATGAGCATAAAAAGAAATAATATTTTAAAGCAATGTATTGACAAAGCAAAATTTGAACCGGGTTTCTTTTCTTTGACTGTTCCTACAGGTGGGGGAAAAACTTTATCTTCAATGGCCTTTGCACTTGACCACGCGATAAAATACAAAAAGAAAAGAGTAATTGTTGCTATTCCCTACACAAGTATAATAGAGCAAACTTCAAAAGTATTTAAATACGGAAGTGATATAGATGAAGAAATTGAGAAATTGAGATCAGAAGGAAAATTTCTTTTTAGCGAAGATCAGGTTGTAGAACATCACAGTAATCTTGATCCCGAAAATGAAGACCATAAAAATCGTCTTGCTAAAGAAAATTGGGACGCACCAATAATAGTTACAACAAATGTTCAGCTTTTTGAATCCTTACTTGCCAGCAGAACTTCGGCTTGCAGAAAATTACATAATATTGCTAACAGCGTAATCATCCTTGATGAAGCTCAGATGATTCCGACAGATTATTTAAAACCAATTATAAGTGTGTTAAAAGGATTAGTAAAGTACTTTGGTGTCACCGTATTACTTATGTCCGCAACTCAACCGGCATTAAAAGGAAAAATAGGAAGTGATACTTCAATAATTGATGGACTGGATGATGTAACCGAAATAATTGACGACCCCGACTCACTCGCATTAGAATTCAAAAGAGTGAAGGTGCAACTGCCTAAAAATCTAACTGAGCAACAAAGCTATGAAGAAATTGTGGAAGAATTAAAATTATATGATCGAGTTCTCTGCATCGTAAACAGAAAAGATGATTGCAGGCAAATTCACAAATTAATGCCGGAAGATACTATTCATCTTTCCGGATATATGTGTGGAGAGGAAAGAAGTGAAGTTATTTCTGATATAAAAAATAAATTGAAAAATAATGAGCCGGTTCGTGTTATCAGTACGCAAATTGTAGAAGCTGGAGTTGATATAGATTTCCCTGTAGTTTATAGGGCATTAACTGGACTTGATTCCATTGCTCAGGCTGCCGGTAGATGCAACAGAGAAAATAAGTTGAAAGATGGCGGAAAAGTTGTTGTTTTTAATCCGCCAAAACCCTCACCAATTGGATTTTTAAGAAAAGCAGAAGATGCAGGAAAGGCAGTTATAAGAAATAAAACAAATCTAGAATTAATCCCAAGCATTTATTCGGAATATTATAAATACCTTTATTCAAATCTAATCACTTTCGATAAAGTTGATTTTCAACATCACATTTTAAATAGTTCTTCTGATTTTCATTTCTCATTTAAAACCTTCGCTCAAAAATTTAATATGATTGATTCGACTAAGCAGATAAGCGTAATTGTTTGGTACGAAAGTCAGAAGTCTGGTAAAAATAGTTGGGATTTAATAGAAAGATTACGATATAATCCCACCAAAGAATTGTTAAGAAAGCTCCAGCGATATGTAGTTAATGTACCGCTAAATATTTTTAACAATATCAAAAATGCAAACTATGTTGAGGATATTAACGGATATTGGGTGCAGTGTGATGAGAATTTGTATAAACCTGGTTTAGGCTTACTGGGGAATGAATCGGATTGGATAATTGGAAGCGATGTGGTATAAAAATGATCTGTCATCCCTAAAGGGATTTACGAGCAGTAAAAAAAATTCTTTCAGCCTCGTTAGAGGCGAAATATTTTTTGAACAGAAATGAGATAAAAAATTTAGTCCCGTAGGGACGACATATTTTGTGGATAGAAAATTACAAAACACATAGGAGGATATATGTATGAACAATTTTAATCACAAACCATTCTGTTTAGAGGTTTGGGGAGATTATGCCTGCTTTACCCGCCCCGAAATGAAAGTGGAACGTGTAAGCTATGACGTGCCCACTCCTTCTGCAGTCCGAGCTGTTTTCGAATCCATTTTTTGGAAACCTGCAATCCGGTGGTATCCCACAAAAATCGAGATTATTAATCCCATTAAATGGATTTCTGTTAGAAGAAATGAAGTCGGCGCAGTTGCATCAAATAAAACCGGGATAATAATAGAAGATAACCGTCAGCAGCGAGCCGGATATTTTCTTCGGGATGTTAGATATCGTTTTTATGCTGTGCTTGAATTTATTCCGATAGCTGAAAGGAAAAATAATCAGCATACAAAGGTGCCTGAATTTCTTTGGGATGCCGATGAGCAAGAGTTTATGATTGAAGATATTAAAGAATGGGAAGAACAAAAAGACGCTTACCTAAAAGATGAAAATCCGGGGAAATATCTCGCCATCTTTGAACGCCGTGCATCAAAAGGACAATGTTTTAACCAGCCGTATTTAGGTACAAGAGAATTTAGCTGCAATTTCAAATTGATTAAAGATTTTGAAACCAATCCGGCTAACACAATAGATGAAACACGTGATCTCGGCTTTATGCTTTACGATATGGACTTTACCGATTTAAAAGACCCCAAGCCAATGTTCTTTCCGGCAAGAATTAAAGACGGCGTTGTCGAAATTCCGCACTACACAAGCGAGGAGATAAGAAAATGATACTACAAGCTTTGTATGAGTATTATGAGCGTAAACCAGAAATACAAACGCCAATTGGTTATGAAAAAGAAGAAATTGACTTTTTGATTGTCATTGATATACAAGGGAAATTTGTTCGCCTAGAAAATAAAAGAGAGAACAAAAGAGGCAAGCCATATTTCGTACCAAAAGCTGTTGTAAGAACAGCAGCTACGAAACCAAATTTCCTTTGGGATAAAATTGAGTATATAACTGGAATTAGCAAAAATGAGAAAAAATCAAAGCAAGCTAAAGAATACAATAAAGCTTTTATAAACAAACTAAATCATCTTCCGAATTATGTAAATGAAGATGTTGGAATAAAAGCTGTCCAACTATTTTATAACAACAATCAGGTAAGTGAATTACTAAAGCATCAAATTTGGGATGAATGTTTAAAGATTAGTGGGTGGATGACATTTCAATTAGATGGTGAAATTGAACTGATCGCCAATCATGAAATAGTTAAAAGGTATCAAGAGCAAGTATTCTTATCGGGCCAATATGAAGAAGATGATTTGAAGAAACTGAAAGAATATCCTTGTCTTATTACTGGAGAAAAAGCAATAGTTAAAAGATTAAATACTGAATTACGCCTACCTGGATCAGATAAGAATGTTAAGATAGTTGCGTTTCAAAAAAAATCAGGTTTTGATTCTTATGGAAAGGAACAAGCTTATAATGCGCCAGTATCAATTAAAGCAGAAGCAGCCTACAGCACTGCATTAAAACATCTCATCTATTCAAGCACAAACAGGAAAATTGTTACTGACACGACAATTCTTTACTGGACAAAAAAGAAAACCGAAGAAGTGAATCCCGAAGAAATGTTTGCTTTTCTCGTAGCACAAACAAAAGATGAAGATAATCCGGATAAAGGTGTACAAGTAATTGAATCATTCATTAATTCTGTCTTTACAGGAAGACTTTCTACGGAAAAGACAAATCATTTTTATGTATTGGGTCTTGCACCTAATGCAGCAAGAATATCTGTACGCTTTTGGAAAGCACCCTCTGTTGAAGATTTTGGACTAAACATTAAAAAACACTTTGATGATTTTGAAATAGTTCACGGACCAAAAGATCATAAATATCTTTCTCTCTATCAGATATTATCTTCAACTGCTCTTGCTTATAAAATGGATAACGTGCCTCCGAATCTTGCCGGTGCTGTTATTGAAAGTATTATTGACGGGACACCTTACCCAAAAACCTTAATGCAACAATGTATTCGAAGAATACGGGCGGAACAGAATGTTAATCGCACAAGAGCTGCAATTCTAAAAGCGTACTTAAATAGGTTTAATAAAATTCATAATAAAAATGAAAAGGAGATTACAATGGGACTCGATCCAAAAAACATCAATGTTGCTTATCGCATTGGGCGGCTTTTTGCTGCTTTAGAAAAAATTCAGGAAGAGGCTAATCCGGGAATAAATGCGACAATAAGAGATAGATTTTATGGCGCAGCATCAAGTAGTCCAGTCACAGTTTTCCCACGTCTCTTGAGCTTAAAAAACTCCCATCTAAAAAAATTGAACGAAGGAAGAAAAACAAATTTTGAAAAGCTCATAGGTGAAATTGTAAATGAAATAAAATCATTCCCAACAAATTTATCTTTGAATGAGCAGGCAAATTTTGCGATTGGTTATTACCACCAAAGGCAAGATTTCTTTACTAGTAATGCGGATAAAAAAGCAAAAGAATCAAATAATAATAAATCAATCTAAGGAGAATAATCATGGAACCAATTAAAAATCGTTATGACTTTGTTTTTTATTATGACGTTAAAGATGGAAACCCAAACGGTGACCCAGATGCTGGAAATTTACCAAGAATTGATGCTGAAACCGGGATGGGATTGGTAACCGATGTCTGTATTAAAAGAAAAGTAAGAAACTATGTACAGCTAGTAAAGAAACTTGAGCGACCATATTCTATTTTTGTCCGCGAAGATGCAATACTTAACAAACAGATACGTGAAGGATATGAAGAGATTAAAATTGATCTTACTACAGAAAAAACTGATGATGGTGAAAAGCGTGAAAAGAAAGGGGTTGCTCAAGGAACAGAAAGGGAAAAAGGTCGTGAATTTATGTGCAAGAACTATTTCGATGTACGTACCTTTGGTGCAGTAATGTCTACTGGTTCTAATGCTGGGCAGGTAAGAGGTCCTGTTCAATTAACATTTGGTCGATCAGTTGAACCAATAATATCATTAGAACATTCAATTACGGTTTGTTCTGCCCGCAAAGAAGAAGAACCAGTCGAAGGGCAAATTGGTATTCAGGGACGAAAATACACCGTGCCATACGGATTATACAGAACACACGGATTTATCTCTGCTCATCTTGCAAACCAAACTGGATTTAGTGAAGATGATTTAGAATTATTCTGGAAAGCAATGCAAAATATGTTTGAACACGATCACTCAGCAGCTCGCGGTATGATGAATACAAGAAAGCTGATAGTATTCAAGCACAATACTGCATTGGGCAATCAACTTGCTCACGAATTATTTGATCGTGTTACGCACAACAAATTAGCAGAAGGTCCGGCACGCGATTACTCCGATTACGAAATACTTCTTGACGGCGAAACATTCCAGGAGGTATTTAAGCTAGTGCAATTATGATAGTACATACCGCCCCTACGGGGCTATAAGCTTTAAAACTTTTGTTCTTTTAAAAACATCAAGCCCCTAACGGGGCTGAGAATAATTATTTGATGTACATAAAAAATTGCGTTTTCCGTCCCGTTAGGGACGATATGCTTCTAAAAAAGATAGCCAACAACAAACAAAGTCCCGTAGGGACTTAATACAAAAAAGCAAGAACCTGGATGAAGTATAATACAAAAAACTGAGTAATCTCATATCCCGTCCCTACGGGACTACCACCGTTACTTGGGGTCACTGTTTTATAAACATTATGTCCCTAACTGGGCAGAGATTAATTTGAGAAATATTTTATAAAGCACGAATCACACGTCCCGTTAGGGACGATATGTTTCAAAAAAAGATAGATAACAATAAACAAAGTCCCGTAGGGACGAAACAAAGTAGATAATTGTAGCAAAGATGGAATAACAAGAAAACGAACTAATTGTATAAACAAACCCACGTGGGATAAAGCCGATTATGAAATTCCCTAAGGTTTTAATATGGTGCAAGTGTGATATAACATTGCGTCCCTACGGGACTGCAATCATTATAACTATAGTGCTTTTAAAAACATTAAGCCCCTAACGGGGCTGAGAATAATTATTTGATGTACATAAAAAATTGCGTTTTCCGTCCCGTTAGGGACGATATGTTTCAAAAAAAGATAGATAACAATAAACAAAGTCCCGTAGGGACGAAACAAAGGAGGCAATAATGGCAAATACATTCACCCAAATATACCTCCATCTTGTTTTTGCAGTACAAAACAGGCAATCGCTAATTCAACCGGAATGGCAAGAAGAATTATTCAAATACATTACCGGGATTATTCAAAACAACGGGCACAAATTAATAGCAATTAACGGTATACCGAATCATCTTCATATTGCAGTTGGCTATAAGGCGCATCAGTTAATACCGGATTTATTGCAGGATGTTAAGGGTTGCTCGTCTAAGTGGATAAACGAAAAAAGATTTGTGCGCGGTAAATTCAATTGGCAAAGCGGATACGGCGCTTTCTCTTTCTCACACTCTCATATTGATAGAGTTGTTAAATATATTGCTAATCAAGAGCAGCATCATAAAAAGAAACATTTTCGCGAGGAATATATTGATCTGTTGAAAAAATATGATCTCCCGTATAATGAAAAATTTATATTGATGGATATATCGTGATTTATATATCGGGGGCTGTCTCATAATTCATTTCCTAACCACGGTGAGCGAAGACGAACCGTGATTTTGAGCTCTAAAGCAGACTTCGACTTCGCTCAGTCTGCTCTTTTACGATTTTTGAGACAGCCCCTTTGGATTGCTTTTAGTTTATTCATTTATTAAATATTTTGTCCCTAGCGGGATAATAAAACGGGAAAACAAGTGTATACAGAAGACGAATTAATAATGATAAGCGCCCTGCAGCATTATGTTTACTGTCCGCGTCAGTGCGGATTGATACATGTAGATGATGTTTGGCAGGAAAATCTTTTTACCACGCGCGGAAATATTCTTCACGAAAAAGTAGATACCGACACATACGAAACACGGGGAGATATAAAAACTGTCCGCGGGCTTCGGATTCATTCATTACGTTATGGTATTGTAGGCCGCTGCGATGTTGTCGAATTCAAAAGAGAAAGAAGCGCAACGATACCTTACCCTGTGGAATATAAATCGGGAAAACCGAAAGAAGATATAAGCGATCTTGTTCAACTGTGCGCGCAGGCATTTTGTCTTGAAGAAATGCTCGATACAAATATCAAAGAAGGGGCTTTTTTTTATGGGTCAATAAGAAGACGCAATAAAATCGTAATCACCGATGAGCTACGTAAAGAAACAGAGAGAATAATTTTATCCGTTAGGGCAATTGTTGAAAGCAAAAAGATCCCCTCTGCAGAATACACAGCGAAATGCAGAAACTGTTCGCTTCAATCCGTTTGTCAACCGAAAGCAATGAATAACAAAAAACTTAAAAATTATTTACGGGACTTGTATTCATCATGAAAAAACATCTCAACACGCTTTACATAACATCCGAAGATGCCTTTGTTCGAAAAGAAAGAGAAACATTTGTTGTTGAAGTAAATAATGAAAAAGTATTTCAAGCCCCTACTCATTCAATCGAAAACATAGTCTGCTTCGGATTCAAAGCATTGACACCGGCGCTTATGGCTTATTGCGCGGAAAACAATGTTGGTATAAGCTACCTTTCTCCCAACGGAAAGTTTTTAGCCCGTGTTTACGGGGCGCAAAAAGGGAATGTAATTCTTCGCAAAATGCAATACGCGATGTCCGACGATGAAGCTATGTCGTTATCAATTGCAAGACCAATAGTAGCAGCGAAAGTTTCAAATTACCGTTTCCTGTTAATGAGGCATCAACGTAATCACCCGGATCAATGTCCTGCTGAAGTGAATGCTTCGGCAGAGTCAATGGGTAAAAGATTGAGCAAAATTGAAAATTCGAAATCGTTGGACGAAGTAAGGGGTTATGAAGGGGAATGCGCAAATTTATATTTCGGAGTATTGACAAATTTAATAACGGCCCAGTCGGATGATTTTATATTCGATAAAAGAACAAAGCGTCCGCCGCTCGATCCTGCAAACGCGCTCCTTTCTTTTGCATATGCAATTCTTGCAAACGATGTGCGGTCTGCGTTGGAAACGGTAGGTCTCGATCCGCAGGTCGGTTTCCTTCATCAAATAAGACCGGGGCGCCCCAGCCTCGCGCTTGATCTGATGGAAGAATTCAGGGCTTACATGGGAGACAGAATTATGCTGAATCTAATCAACCTGAAACAGGTGTCAAAAAAAGATTTCGTCCGAAGGACTCCCTCTGGAGACATAAGAGAATCGGGAGAAGTGCGAATGTCCGACGAAGCAAGAAAAGCTCTGCTTACTTCATATCAAAAAAGAAAGCAGGAAGAAATTACGCATCCCTTTCTCGGAGAAAAAATGACAATAGGACTTCTGCCGCACGTTCAGGCTCAGCTGCTGGCAAGATTTATTAGAGGAGACATTGAAAACTATCCTCCGTTTTATCTAAAATAATTTTAAAAGGTAGAAATTTCATGATGATTGTAATTAGTTACGATGTTTCAACCAAAACGTCAAGCGGAAGAAAAAGATTAAAAAAAGTTGCAGAGACTTGTCTTAATTACGGAATACGCGCACAGAATTCAGTATTCGAGTGCGTGGTTGATCCGGCACAATGGGAAATGTTAAAGAATGAATTGTTATCCATCTATGACTCAAGTGAAGATAGTCTTCGTTTTTATTTACTCGGTTCAAATTGGCAGAGAAGACTTGAACGTTTCGGAAAAGATAAAAATCTCGGCATAGATGATACTCTGATTTTATGATTTTAAGCTTCCGCTTACCGAAGCATACATCATAGTACCTGCAGGTTAGCGGTGTAAATTTAACGTTTAATGCTGCTTTTATATTTAAATGTATTGAATGGGATGGATTTTTCTTTTATTAGCATTTTTCAGGGTATAAATCTATATTGAATAAAGTTTTATATTAGCAACAGTCGCACCCTGCACGGGTGCGTGGATTGAAACCCACTAGCTATCGAAGCCGAAATAATATTACTCGTCGCACCCTGCACGGGTGCGTGGATTGAAACCTTTTTTGTATCATCATGATCGTGGCTATGTTTGGTCGCACCCTGCACGGGTGCGTGGATTGAAACTCACCTACTGAATTCTGCAAATCATAGTTAATCAAGTCGCACCCTGCACGGGTGCGTGGATTGAAACCCCTTCAACGCTCTCAATCTTTTTTAGTATTATTGTCGCACCCTGCACGGGTGCGTGGATTGAAACCGTATAGATCGTATAATGATTTTGTATTCGGCGTCGCACCCTGCACGGGTGCGTGGATTGAAACGGGTATGTAACTTTAACCGAAGCAGTAAATCAAGTCGCACCCTGCACGGGTGCGTGGATTGAAACAAATGTTGCTGGGACAGTTATCAGATATTTCTACGGTCGCACCCTGCACGGGTGCGTGGATTGAAACGAATAACATGTCACATAAAAAAGGAATAATAAAGTCGCACCCTGCACGGGTGCGTGGATTGAAACATGTAGCCGTAAACCGGAACCATACATCAATGATGGTCGCACCCTGCACGGGTGCGTGGATTGAAACTGATTATTTTCTTCAAAACTTCATGATCAATTGAAGTCGCACCCTGCACGGGTGCGTGGATTGAAACGCTTTGGACACTGAATTAACGCTTTTAATCACGGTCGCACCCTGCACGGGTGCGTGGATTGAAACATAATATTCAACGGCAAAAAACATCCGGCGGAAAGTCGCACCCTGCACGGGTGCGTGGATTGAAACGTGCTGCGCATCATTATGATTAATGAGTTGCTCTGGTCGCACCCTGCACGGGTGCGTGGATTGAAACCCGTCAAAGTTTACATATATAGTCCTATTGGCCAGTCGCACCCTGCACGGGTGCGTGGATTGAAACTATTCGCTTCGGTTATGAGCTTAATAGCGGTATGTCGCACCCTGCACGGGTGCGTGGATTGAAACATAATCACGATCCCTTTTATCTTATCCGCTTGGAGTCGCACCCTGCACGGGTGCGTGGATTGAAACTTGAATGTAAAAATTATCAAGCGCAAAAAGCCCGGTCGCACCCTGCACGGGTGCGTGGATTGAAACATCAAAACATTTCCGGTATATAGTCAATTTTGTGGTCGCACCCTGCACGGGTGCGTGGATTGAAACATAATCAAAATCTTCTTCCCGTGTGGCAAAACCGTCGCACCCTGCACGGGTGCGTGGATTGTCCCGCCGATTTGTGGCGCTTAAAAATTGGAAAAAGGGAAAGCGCCACAGCGGGAAAACAAAAATATTTTATTGAGTTTGTATAGTCCTGAAATAAGTTGACAAAAAAAGTCAACAAAAACCAGGACAAAATATGAAAAAAGAGAATGTCAAATATTATAGTGAATCTTTCAAATGGGAAGTAGTTCAAGATGTGATACAAGGGA